>Ga0123335_1000122_pt1 | contig 115909 bp, 85 predicted proteins | sample BiotimSIPDNA_2_FD_89707 | JGI IMG/M metagenome (GOLD analysis project Ga0123335, IMG submission 89707) | Anaerobic biogas reactor microbial communites from Washington, USA - Biogas_R2 time_0 SIP DNA | ecosystem: Engineered > Bioreactor > Anaerobic > Unclassified | place: Washington, USA... | reverse complement strand
TCGGCTTGCCCTATCGGCCCGCGTTGCATCCAAACCTACAGCCTACAGTCTCCGGTCTCCAGCCTTGGCCTTGCATTTCAGGGAGTCGGCGGCTGTTCACAGCCCACTTCTTTTCACTTTGAGCAATTATGAACGCACGAACCCGGCACCCGCAAGATTCGCCGCTGCGAGGGCATTTGGCACAGGCAGCCGGGCGATCTACAATAGGCCGGTTGTCCCGACTTGCCGTCCACCTCGCCAGAAGGAATCCGCCATGACCCCACGCGGGCTCGCCCAGATCGCCGGTGTTGTCGTGCTCGTCCTTGGTTCATCGGCTGCCGCCGCGGAGCCCAAAGTGGGGCAAGCCCACAACCAAACCTTCACAAACATGCCCGCACCATGCGCAGAAGTCCCGAACAAAGACTCTAAGACGCCCAATATCCTCTGGATCGTCGGCGAGAACTTCGACCTCGATCTCGGCTGCTACGGGGCGAAGAACGTGCATACGCCCAACCTCGACGGGCTGGCCGCCGACGGGGTGCGCTATACCAACGTGTTCTCGACCTCGCCCGTCTGCGCCCCGAGCCGCTCGGCCTTCATGACCGGCATGTACCAGACGACGACCGACACGCACCCCATGCGGAGCCATCGCAGCGACGACTTCCGGCTCCCGCCGGGTGTGCGTCCCATGACGCACCGCCTGCAAGACGCCGGCTACTTCACCGCCAACATCACCCATATCGGCGACCGCGAAGTCGGCACGGGCAAGCTCGATTTGAACTTCGTCAACGAAGGTCCCATCTACCAGTCCGACGACTGGTCGGCCTTGAAGACCCACCAACCTTTCTTCGCCCAGATCAACATGCACGAGGCGGAGTACGACATCTACGACCGCCAGACCTGGAAGCACCCTCGGGCCAAGTGGGTGGGCGAGGACTGGCATCCCAAGATCGCTACTCCCGAGAACGTTTCACCGCCGCCCTACTATCCCGATCATGAGATCACCCGCCAGGAATGGGCCCGCTACCTGAACTCGGTTTCGGGCATGGACGTTCGCATCGGCTGGATTCTCAAGCAGCTTGAAGAGGACGGGCTGGCCGACGACACGGTGATTCTCTTCTTCGCCGACAATGGCCGGCTTGAAGCCCGCGGCATTCATTGGTGCTGGGACTCGGGCCTGCACGTGCCGATGATCCTCCATTGGCCGAAGAACTGTCCGGCCCCGCCGCAGTACAAGCCCGGCGAGGCCAACGACCAGGTGATCAGCCTGCTCGACGTCACCGCGACGACCCTGTGGATGGCCGGCATCGAACGGCCGCCGCTCATGCAGAGCCGGCCGTTCCTGGGCGAGAAGGCTGACCGACCGCGAACCTACGCCTTCAGCGCCCGGGACCGGATCGACGAAACGGTGGTCCGCCAGCGCTCGGTGCGCGACGCCCGATACCGCTACATCCGCAATTTCACCCCGGGCGCCGGATTTCCCACCCTGAATCGCTACAAGGAAAAGTGTTTCCTCGTCAAGCCGCTGATGCGTCAGCTTCTGGCGGAAGGCAAGCTGACCGGACCGGCGGCCGAGCTGATGAAACCGTTCCCGGCCGAGATGCTGTACGACACGCAAGCCGATCCCTACGAGATAAAGAACCTCGTGGATTCCGACGATCCCGAACACCAGGCGGCGCTACTCCGCCTGCGGGCGGCGCTCGACACCTGGATCGTCGAGACGGACGACAAGGGCGAGCGGCCGGAACCGGCCGAGGTCGTCGCTCCCTTCGAGAAGGAGATGCACGACTGGTTCGGCACGCCGGAGTGGTACAAGACGAAGTAGTTGCCGGATCAGTTTCCGACAAAGTCCTTTTCGTAGATTCGGGCTCGCAGGCCGCCCTGCATCGTCGTTACCCACAGTTCGCCCGGATGCAGCTCAAACAGGTAGGGATAGGCGATCCATCCCTTTTCGTTCCGAGCGATGACGACCGGTTCAGTCCAGGTCTTGCCGTCGTCTTCGGAGAACATGACCGACAGTTCCAGCCGGTGATTGCTCACCGGGACCTCGGACCACTGGTTGTCTCCTCCGCTCAAGGGGAAGTCCGTTTTGCCTTCCGGATAGTAGCGGTTCCAGACCAGGACCAGCCGGCCGCTCTGGAGGCGTTGGACCAGCCCGGGAGCACTGCTGGCATCGATCTTGGTGGGACCGATGGAAGTCCAGGTGACTCCCTCGTCGCTGGAATAAGCTTCCCAGAAGGTCTTCCAGTTCGTTCGCATGAGCATCCAGATTCGGCCGTCGCCAAGTTGCTCGATGGTGGCCTCGGTGACGCCGCCGTGGTGACCGACACCGCCGAGATCGATGACGTTGCTCCGCCGCCAGGTCTTTCCATCGTCAGGGGAGGAATAGGTGAGCACGGAGTGTCGACCAGGGTTGTGCTGCATCATCATCGACGTGAAGACGATCGTTCCGGCTCGGGTCTGGATCATATTGCGGATCGCACCCGTCCAGTCGTCGTGGAGCTTCTGGGGCGTCTCCCAGGTCTTGCCGTCGTCGGGACTGCGGACGGCATAGGTCGGCAGGCGGGCACCTGGGGAGTCCGAAATCGCCTTGTCCCAGTTCCAGTTGGCCTTCTCTTTGCCGTTCATGAAGGCAAGAACGACCACTCCGCCGGCAGTTCGGAACAGCGCTCGTTCCTGACTGATGCTGTACTTGTCCGCATCGGCAAAGATCGGACGCGACTGCCACGTCTTTCCTTCGTCGAGACTCTGCATCGCATTGGATGTTGTATCGACCGTGAGGATGCTTCCGTCACCGAGTCGGACAAACGGTCCCATGGGCAACTCCGGCAACTCCTCCACGCCCGGAGCGAGCCACGTTCCCTTCGACGAAGTCGTTCCCTCTTCGCCGGCCGCGAGGATATCTGAGCCCGACAGGACGATCAGAAGAATACTCATTGGCATCGCGGCCAATCGCGGATAGCAGACTCGGAACATTCTCGTCACCCTCCTCACTATCAAGAGAACTGTGTACCGACAATCGGCCGGCGAGTCGTTGACGCAGCGTCGGTCCTCATTGATACTGAAGCGGTTTGTACCACGATTTGCGGCGCTCGTGAATCGCCGGCAACATTCATAACCGGGAACGAACAACCGTGAGACTATCGAGCTTCTCTCAGTTATTAAACCATTTGCCGCATGCAATTGCCACACTGCTTCTGGTCCTAACGGCGACGGACCTGGCCAACGGCGCCGAAGGTGAGTGAGACAAGTTCGTTCGATCATACCTCCGTGGAGACAAGTGAGATGAATCTGCAGGCGGACCAATCCGTCCACGAACCGGCCAGGGACTTGCCGGTTCGGGCGATGCCGGATGTTGTCGTCGTCGGAGCTGGTCCGGCCGGTTTGACGGCGGCCCTTGCGGCGGCTGAAGAAGGCCTGAAGGTGGCCCTGGTCGAAGGCCGCAGCTACGTGGGCGGCAATCTGACGATCGGGCTGCCTGTGCTTGGGTTCCTTAGCCAGAAGGGCAAACCGATTATCGCCGGGCTGCCGCAGCGATTCATTGACCGGCTCAAAGCCCAGGGGGCGGCCGGCGAGCACCAGGCCTGCCCGCTCCATGTGAGCCTGACGCTGATTGATCCCGAGGCCGTCAAATTGACTGCCCTGGAGATGCTGGCCGAGCGGGGCGTCGATCTAATGCTTTATACGGCTTTCGCCGGCGTCGTCATGGAAGGCAATCGAATCCAGGCGGTCGTTACCGAGAGCAAGGCGGGCAGGGAGGCCATCGTGGCGCCCGTGGTCGTGGACTGCACGGGCGACGCCGACGTGGCCTTCCGTGCCGGGGTGCCGTGCGAGAAGGGCGACGCGCATGGCGGCATGCAGCCGCCGACGCTCATGTTCTGCCTGGCGGGCGTCGATACCGAGAAACTCCGCGGGCGCCTCGGCGACGATCCCGAGACCTACAAGGCCGATATCATTCCGGGTGACTACTTCGGCCGGCACGACCGGTTCATCGTCGTCGGGCTGAGACAACAGCTCCAACAGGCCCGGGAAGCAGGCCTGAACATTGCGACCGAGAGGACGATTCTCATCACCGGGTTGCGGCCGGGCGAGGTCTGGGTGAACATGACCCGCGTGAAGGGCATCGACGGGACCGACCCTCGCAGCCTGACCCATGGCGAGATCGAAACCCGCCGTCAGGTCGGCGAGATCGTTAAGTATCTCGTCGGCTACGTGCCCGGCTTCGAGAACGCCCGCCTCGTCGCTGTCGCACCCTTCCTGGGAATTCGCGAGACGCGGCGAATCGTGGGGCAGTATGTGATGACGGCCGAAGACATCCTGAGTTGCCGCCGGTTCGACGACGCCGTTGCCGTCGCCAGCTATCCGATCGACCTGCATCGCCCCGACGACAACGACTGTACCCTCGAGTGGTGCGGCGACTGCTACGACATCCCCTACCGTTCGCTGGTGCCGCAGGCGGTCGACAATCTGCTCGTCGCCGGCCGCTGCATTTCGACGACCCACGAGGCCATGGCGGCGATTCGCGTCATGTCGACCTGCATGGCCACCGGCGAAGCGGCCGGGCGAGCGGCCGCCATGGCGGTTCGTGAGGGGGTCTCGCCGGGCCAGGTGGATGTTGACTTGCTTCGAAGACAACTGTTGGAGAGAGGGGCTTGCCTGAAAAGCCCCACGTAGCCAACGACGTATTCCATCACCACCTGCTATCCTGTGTGGGTTCTTAACCCCATAGTCACGACCAGTCGACAATCGCACCGTTCGTTCGGAGTTGTCCGCGAAGTCCCGCTGTGTCAACCGCACCAAACGGGACTTTGTCGCGCACGACCTGAACCGCCGCTTCGCCGGCCGCTTCGCCCATGGCCATGCAGGGGGCCATCACGCGCAAGGGGCCGAGCACGAACCGCTCCACGCTCACCGCACGACCGGGACACACGAGGTTCTCCATCCCTGCCGGGATCATGATGCGGTAAGGAATTGCGGCGGCCTCGGGCCTTTTGCCGTGGCTCGGGTTGTAGCTCGGTCGCTTGGGATCGGGCAGGTCCCAGCCGTAGGCCGAGTAGCCGACAATATCGTCGAAGGGCGCCCCTTTCCGCAGGTCGTCCACCGTCAACACGTAGCGGCCTACGATGCGGCGCGTCTCGCGGACGCCCAACGACGGGGCGATGGCTTTCAGGCGGGCACTGGCAAAGCCGGGGATGTGTTTGCGCATCACGGCCAGCAGTTGTTCGGTGTCTTCCCGCCCGCGGATCATGCCCTCGGTCTTCGACGCGCCGTCGGCGCCGTCGATTCCCAGCAGGCGGATCGTGTTGATCATCATCGTGCCTTTTTCGACAAGCTGCGCGCTGATGAAGATCTCATAGGGAAACGTCCACTGGCCCGCCTCGCGCAGATCGAGGATCAACTGGCGGAATCGCGGAGAGTCGTGTTCGTGGATGTAGGAGTCGAGCGTGTCCTGATCCACGTTATCGACGTGGAAGATGAGCGAGGTGGGTGTCATGAGTCCCTCGTCGTCGCCTTTGACGACGGGGCAGCCGCTTCGAGCGGCCACGTCGGCGTCGCCGGTCGCGTCGACCACGGCCCGTGCCGGCACGGCCGCCAGACCGCTCTTGTTGAACAGAACCACGTGGGAGATCTTCTGCCCGTCCACGTTTACATCGACCACTTGGGTCAACAGGAGCACGTCGACGCCCGCCTGCTCCATCTTCCGGTCAAGGAAAGCCGCCATGGCGAAGGGATCGAAGGGGATTCCGGCAGCGAGTTGGCCCTTGTACCAGCCGTGGGGCTGGTACTTCTTCTCCGGGTCGGGAACCGGGATGAGGGCAATTCCGCGCTCGACCGCTTCCAGGGTGAGCGACTGAAACACCCCGCCGACGGCCCAGCGCTCGCAGTCGCTGGTCCGTCCGCCGAGCCAATGTGACACCAGTCCGGAGATGCCCGTGCCGCCCAACTGCCCTTGTCCTTCGACGAGCAACACGCTCAGCCCGCTCCGCCTGGCCGCCAGGGCGGCTGCGATTCCCGACGGTCCTCCGCCACAGACGACGAGGTCGTAGGGGCGATGTAGGGGCAGGTTGCGATGGAAGGGCAATTGCCCCGGTTTGTCCTGTGCCCCGGTCGAGGTTGTGGAGAACATCATCGACGCCCCGGCGCCGCCGGCGGCCAGGCTGAAGAATCCGCGTCGGTTGAAGGAGTTGTGGGCCATAGGTCGCTCCCGGTGTGTTGGGCCGCTATAGCGTCTTGCCCGACAAGCGTCTCACTGTCATGCTACTGCGTCCTTTGCGGGTCGATGGTGATTGTACTGCTGAGGCCGAGGGGGTGTAACTCGCGGGAGTGACGGACATCTATTGAGTGCCTGGATTCCCGCCTGCGCGGGAATGACGGGTGAAGGGAATCGTGCAATGTCATTTAGCCGCGTCGGTCGGTGATCGCTTCACTTTGCGGATTCCATCTGTTAGCCTATCGGCAGGTCTGCAACCCCGATCCGAGGCCCGTCTGAACGAGGTGTCACCGATGAAACGGCTGCTTGTGCTTTTTGCGATTCTTCTGGCTGCGTCGTTTGCTCCGGCTGCCGAGGTTATCTTTACGAACGGGCCGCAGGAGTATCAGGGGCAGAAATACTACTGGCTGGTCGAGTGGAAGCTGGAGGTGACGCTGCCAGCGGACGTCGCGCCCGGCGACCGGTTCGAGGTGCTGTTCGGCAGCAAGGGGGCCGGCCGACGAACGATGGACTTCGAGTGCGGCGAGCAGCGGGGGACGTTTGCCGAGGAGGCCAAGGCGCCTTACGAGTGGTTGCCGCTGCCGTTGGACAGGCTGACGGGCGGAGCGAAGATCGTGCTCTCCGGAAAAGGCCGCGAGCGGGTCGCCTTCCTGGCCGGCGTGCGGGTGGTGGGTAAATCCACGGGCGAACTGAAGGTCAATCCGGTTCGCGTTGCCGGCGCCGCGGCCGACCCGAAGCAAGGGGCCGTGTGGGCGGAGAGGCCGGGGTTTGAAGAGGTGACGGACGTTGTCCGCAAGCAGTGGGTTCCGTCGCCGAAGGAGCCCGACTGGGACCGGGCTTGGCGATCGGCCGGCTATGCGGGAATCGCCCTGAGCAAGGTCCAGCGCTGGCTGCACGAGTGCTGCCTGCCGGTTCGCGACGAGCGGTCGGGGCTGTTTCGGCCAACCGGGGCGGTGTGGAATTACCGCGACACGGCGGCCGACTGCTATCCGTTTTATGTGTGGGCGGCGTACTACACCGATCAAGAGGTGCTCGACACGGTGATGATCGACGCGCTCAAGGCCGAGCAGCGGCTCTGTAATCACCTGGATCGCCTGCCGGTCGACTACAACATGGACGCGGGCGAGAAGAACCCCGGGGATTTCGACGCGATGATCTTCGGCGCCAGCGAGTATGCCAAGGACGGGCTGGTGCCGATCGTGGAGATCACCGGCAAGGAATATCCCTGGTTTGCGCGGATGCAGGAGATTGTCGACGACATCTTCAAGCACGCCCGTTACGACACGCCGTACGGCAAGATTCCGTCGACGAACGTGGAGGTCAACGGCGACCTGCTGCAGACACTGCCTCGGTTGTACAGCATGACGGGCGATCGGAAGTATCTCGATTGGGCACACCGGCTGGCCGATCACTACCTGCTGCCGGGCGGATTCGTGCCGACGCGGCTCTCGGACCACGGTTGCGAGATCATCGGGGGCCTGGGCCTTCTGTTCGCGGTCGATTCGACTGCGGCTCCGGAGAAGTGCAAGGAGTACAAGCCTCACCTGGAGTTCATGTTCGACGAGATTCTCAAACGCGGCGTTAATTCCGACGGGGTCGTCATCGGCACTCTGCAGGATACGGCGGGACCGCACGATGAGCAGATTTTGCGCGACGGCTGGGGATACGATTTCGTCGGGTTTCTCGACTACGACATGGCCTTGGGCACGACGCGCTACGAGACGGCCATCCGCAAGCCGATGGCCAATTTGCTGAAGCCGCGATATTTCCACTTCGATTGGGACAGTGGTTCGCGAGACAACGTGGCCGACTCGGTCGAGGGCGGGCTCTATCTGCTCTATCGTTATCCGACGCCGGAAGCATTCCTGTGGGCCGATCGGGAGATCGCGACCTTGCTTGTCGACCATACCGACCCGGAGCGGCTGTGGGGGGTACACAAGCTGGAGGCGAATACGGTCCGCACCGTGTTGATCCATACGATGCTGCACACGAGGAACACGATTGCCCGGCCTTGGCAGCAAGGGCTGGAGTTGGGGGCGGCGCCCTGCGGCGACGGGATTTGTCTCTTCCTGCAATCCGAGCAAGCCTACGAAGGTCGCGTCCAGTTCGATGTGCCGCGGCATCGTCTCACGATGGGCTTTGCGCAGGATTGGCCGCGGATGAACGCGGTGCCGGAATGGTTCACGGTGGAGCCTGACGAGGCGCATCAGTATCGGGTGGACGACGTGGATGGCGGTTCGTCGCAGACGGTTTCGGGGAAGACGCTGAGCGAGGGCTTGGCGGTTCGCATCCAACCGGGCAAGGCGTTGCGGCTGGTGGTGACGCCGAAGGGGTAGGGCGGTTAGGGGCGATGGTTTAGTTGTCAAAGAACGTGGTTGGAGCCGGTTCAGCGGAGGGGGTGAACCGGTCAGATCTAATTTCTTGTGGCGAAATGGTTGCGGGCAAAGTTGGCGGTTGGTGCACTTGTCGATCGATTGCTCCATCGAAAAGGCGTGGCTATCGTGTTATGGGATAATGGTTTACGGCGTCGTCGGGCGCGCAGAATCATTTTGGCTACCATGCAGAATGGGGGTGTCGGCATTCGGCGGTGTTTTCGCTAAGTGTATGTGCTGATGGGACTTGGGTTCATGACCAGGATGGTCGTTGGTGAGGTGGTGAGAAATGATGGGTGAACGACTGATTGAAGGTGGATAGACTGGTGTGGACAGATGGACAGTGAGTCGATCTGTGGTGCCGGGAGTTGGTCAACGGATGAGCGTTTCTGCCAATATCTTGGGCTGAACCGCCTCTGCGGCAGGGGTTATGTTGCCTATGTGTCCTGCTCCATAGTTGTCATTGTTAGCGTTGATGCCATTGATGCGCGCGTTTTTCAATCTTTGGGTACTTTTGGCTCAGTTTGGGGGGAGTCGTGTGCTGGGTGGGGCGAGGACGGGGAAAGGGGAGCACTGATCGACGCTCATCGGTGCTGATGTTGTGGGACGGGAGTTGGTCATCAAGGATGCTGTTTTGGCGATATCTGGGGTGGCGGGCTTTTGTCGAGTGCTTCGTCGCAACTTGTAAGTATACAGATATACACTTATTTGTCAAGAGGAAAACTGAACAGTTGGGAAGAAATTGGCGGGCGTTGTGTAGGGGGGGGGATTGGCGGGTGCGGCGTCGGAGGTGTGCAGAGTCGCGAAGGCGCAGAGGGGGCTTTGCGTCTGGCGTGAGAGTCGTTTGTTTTGGGCGGGAGAGCAACGGGCGGCGTCTCAAGAATTGCCCCGGTGCGGCGAATCCTCTATAGTGGGCAGGCAATCACCGAGTGACCGAACGCCCATGGCCGCAGAAGACGCCCGCATCTACCGAATCCGTGCCGAGTTCCGCCGCTGTGGGATCTATGTGCTGGTCGGTGCAATCGTCTGCTTCTGTGTGGCGATTACCGTGACGCCGTTGGTCAAGCAGTTCGCCAGACCGAAGGCCGATCCTGGCGAAATGATGGTGATCATGGGGCTGGCCGTGGTTGCGGCCGCCGTGTTCTGTCTGGTTCTCCGGCAGTGGTGTCTCCGGGTGGATCGTGAGGGGATCGCCCGCCGGCGACTCTGGCGTTGGTATGTCTGGCCCTGGGAGGCGTTTCGATCCGGGAAAATCAAGCAAGACCGCGTGCTTCGGGCCTATATCTGGCCGGAAGCACGCTGGACCTATCGCAAGTTGCTCCTCGACATGATCGAGGAGTCCGACGCTAAAGAAGTCGATGCCTTGATCAAGCGGCTCTGGATCGCGCCGCCGGAGGGGGAACTGCCGGAGGAGGTGACCTTCCGCGTGCTCCGCACCAAGGTACGTCTTCGCGCTGACGGCATTGACGTTCGCCGCGGCCGCACGGAACGCCTGTATGCATGGAAGGACGTTGAGCGAATTGTCATCGAGCGGCTGGAGCGCGATCGCCGCGATTTCGTTCGACTCCGAATCGATCTGCCCGAGAAGCCGGTCGAAGCGTTCGTACACCAGGGCAATCCGAACTGGCGTGGAGCGGACGCTGAGACCATCGCTCGCTGGTTCATCCGCCATGCCCCAGCAGGCCGCGTGCTCACGGTTGCCTCCAGCGGACCGCCGCAGACCCGGACGGAGGCGGAATATCGGCTGAACGACCTTGGACGGGATACTCACAAATGCCGAATCCGCATGCGTTGGGTCGTCGGGATTTACCTGGCGCCGTTTTTACCGGCTCTATTCAGGCCGATGCTTCTCATTCCGGCGGTCGGGTATGGGCTTCTCGGCTTCGCCCATTGGCGGATCCTTGACAGGCACCTGAAGCGATCGGAAGCGCAGGAACGCGAACTGACCGAGTGGCTGGCCTCACAAGCAGACCAAGTCGCCGATTGATCCTGGCTTTTCGCTTTGAGAATAGGGCATTCGTTTGGTGGCGCAGGGCGGTTCAAGGCAGACCATGGCGCAACGACCCAATCACCGTTCCACCGACTGCCGGGCTACGGGGTTGAAGCGCGGATGTTGGGGTTCGGGCGGAATGTCGGTGATTGCGATGCGGGCGGTATGTAGTGGGGGGCGGAACATGGTGGGCCGCGGCTCGCGGTGGGATCGCTCGGGCGTTCTCGGTGTTGGACAGCCGAACGGCGATGGGGGTTTTTGTGTTATGGTTCGCCTTGGCCCACCCTACGGCCTGCTGCTGGGCTACGGTGTTGAAGCGCGGTGCGGTTCGCAGGAGTTGGCATGTGGTGTGAGCGTGCGGGGCGGCGTTTGGATGGTGCGCGGTTGCGAGAGCGTAGGAGTCGTTGAGTTGGGTAAAACGGCCTCGCCTGCGGCAGCGGGTTAAACGAGGGGGGCGGTGGCGAACGGATGTTGGGGTTCGGGCGGAATGTCGGTGATTGCGATGCGGGCGGTATGAAGTGGGGGGCGGAACATGGTGGGCCGCGGCTCGCAGTGGGATCATTCGGGCGTTCCCGGTGTTGGACAGCGGAACGGCGATGGGGGTGGTTGTGCTATGGTTCGCGTTGGCCCACCCTACCGTCTGTGGTAGAGAGGGTAAACGAGGAGTTAATAAATAGGAGGGTGAGTTAGGGGGGCCGGCGCCTGCGGCTGGGCGTTAAACGAGGTGATGGGGGCTTGGGGTGTGGGTGCGATTATTGGGTTGCCTTGAAATCCCGCAGGCTGCGCACTTCGTCGCCGTTGACGCGGAGTTCGGCGATCAGGGTGTAATCGCCGGGGGCTGCGGGGGCGGTGAACTTGAAGGTCAGGATCGATTGGCCGAGGGGGGCGACCTTGGCGGGTTGTGATATGAGGAGTTGGCTGTTGTTGCCGTGCTGGAGCAGGAGGCGGACGTCGCCTTGCCACTCCTGGTAGGTGTCGTTGATCACGTAGACCTTGGTCTCGTGGGTTGAGCCGGCGGGGAGATCTTCGGCCCAGAAGTCGAGCATCAGGCCGACGGGGTTGAAGGCGTCGCGGACGTATTGTTCGAACTCAGGTTCGAACTTGAGATGTTCGAGGTCGAGCCAATGGTCGCTGGTGGCGCCGCCTTCGGGGCGGGGGATGTCGCCGGGGCGGGAGTAGCCCAGGCCGCAGAAATGGAGGACGCCAGCACATTCGCGGTGGGCTCGCCAGAACTCGGTGAGGGCGGCCAGGTATCGGGCGTAGAGGTGGCGGCGCTGGTCGACGGTCGAATTGGGTCCGAGCAAGCTCTCATAGATCTTGTCGGTCAGGCAGGTGGGGTTGCCGTCGCGGGTGAGCCAGAGCCAAGCGTATTCATTGATGACGATCGGCACGGGGATCTTCTGTTGGGCCTGGTTGAGGCGAGGGACGCCGGAGGTCTTGGCCAGTTCGCTCATGCGGAACGGCGCCCGGCCGGACCACTGGCGAATGAACAGGTAGGGGTGCGACTCGACGCAGTCGGTGGCGGCCTGCGGTTCGGCCCAGCCGTTTTCCCAGGGGCGATTGGAGAGGTCCAGGTGGCGGACCTGCTGGAGGGCCTTGCCCGTCTCGGGCGTGTTGCTTTCGTTCTGGGCGTCCCAGATGACGACGCAGGGATGGTTCCAGCGCTCGCGGATCCAGTCGGTGTATTGCGGCACGATCTTCTCGGCCACGGGCCACTCGGGGCAATCGCTCTTCTGGCCGCTGAGCAGCCAGATAGGAAATTCGTCCTGGATGAGGATGCCTTCTTCGTCGGCGATGTCGTACCAGGCTTCGGGCGGGAAGCCGATGCAGTAGCGGAGCGAGTTCCAGTGCATCGACTTGAATCGCTGGTGGAGCGTGCGGACCCAGTCGGCACGCCAGGGAAGGTCGTCGCGCGGCTTGTCTTCGCAGAACCTGAGGAATGTCACGTTGCTGCCGCGAAGGAAGTAGGGCTTGCCGTTGAGGATTGCCCGCTTGGTCTCGGGGTCGAAGCGGAAGGAACGCATGCCGAAGCGGACACGGGCGGCATCCTGGCCTGTGCTGAGGGTGAGTTCGTAAAGGAACGGATCCTCGGGCGACCAGAGGCGGCAGTCGGGGATCGCAATGGCCAGTTCTGCCTTCTGGAGGTTGGCGGGCGACAGCGTGACCCGTGTCTGACCCACAACGGTATCGGCCTTGGCGGGAGTGACTCTGCCCGACAGGGCGACTTCAGCGGTATTGTCTCCGCAGTCGATCTCGGCGACGACGCGGATCTTCCGGGCGTCGATATCGGGGACGACCTGGATGTTTTTGATGAAGGGCTTGCCGGAGAGAATCAGTTCGACGGAGTCATAGATGCCGGGGATGTAGAGGTATTTTTCGAAGTCCCAGCCGGTGGGCATGTCCTGGGGCATGGAGTCGCGATCGGCGCCGACGCGGACGATCAGTTCGTTCTCCTGCCCGCCGCCTTTGAGGGCCGCCTTCACGTCGCAATAGACCGGCGTGAAGCAGGCGAGGCTCTCACCGACGACCCGGCCGTTGACCCAGACCTTCACGCCGTACTTGGCCTTGTGGATCTTGAGCAGGGCCACGTCGGGCACGTCGCCCTCGACCTTGAAGGTCCGCCGGTACCAGAAGGCCTGGCGCAGGTCGCTCTTCTTGCCAACCTCTTCAAATGCCGGCTTGGCCAGGTCGATCAGGCCGGGGACCGGGACGGTGTGGTCGAAGCTGCTGGGGGGCGTTTCGAGTTTGCCTTGTCCGACCTGCCACAGGCCGTCCAAGGCGATCACTTGCCGGGGGGCTTCAGGCCGGAGGCCTGCGAGGGCAGTCGAGGCAGCGATTGCCGAGAAGATGACGGCGAGGGGCAGGGCGAACCGAGTTTTGGTGGCGGTCATGGTATGCACTCCTGGCAGGGTCCTGGCTTGGTTGAGGGGCTGCTCACAGCGTAGCAGTCCGGTGGGGTGGATGGAAGCTGCGGGACTGCGAGAGTCTAGTGCCTCTCCTCTGTTACACTAAACCGCACATCTGCCCAATCTATGGTCTCCTGGTTTCCGACAAGATAGACTAACTGGGCATCGCCACCGTCAGGGAGGATAGGGAACATCGGCCTAACGCGAGTGATTGTTTGACGTCGACCCGCAGGCACCGGCTGGAATGAGAGGAGCCGGCGCCTGCGGCTGGGCGTTAAACGATGCTGCCGTAACGGTTTTCGTGTCCCAGATGGTTTCACACGGCCGCTGTCCGGCTCGGGCGATGCGCTGTTGACACCAATACTCGGCGTCAGGAGACATTTCATGAAACGCCTTCACCATTGCCGTTGCTTTGGGCTTTTTGCTCTTCTGTCGTTCGTCACTCTCTCCCAGTCTCAAGCGGCCTGGATTTGGGTCGAGGGGGAGAATCCGGCGGAGCAATCGATGAACCGCCACCCCTGGTATGCCGATGTGAAGACCGACAATCTGTCGGGGGGCGACTTCATCTCGAACTTCAACGACGACAAGCTGGGCGAGGCGGTCTACCGGTTCGAAGCTCCTGATGCGGGGGAGTACGTGTTCTGGGTCCACGGCAACCCGGTCCGAACTCGGTTGTCCTACGCGTTGAACCAAGGGCAGTTCACGGAGATCGATCTCTCGGGCGAGCACCGCGAACAGCTCAACATCGCGGCCGACGGCAAGCCGGACCTGCGTTTCGTGGCCTGGATTCGCGTGGGCACGGTTTCGTTGAAGAAGGGTGCCAACGAGGTTCGTTTCCGCATGGAAGGGGAACTGAGCAACCACGGGCTTCTGGATTGCTTCGTGCTGGTCAACGAGCCCTTCGAACCGCAAGGCACGGCCAAGCCGAACGAGGTGGCCGAGCGGCGGCAGAAGATGATGGAGGCGAACAAGGGTTGGTTTGCCTTTGATCCACCGGAGGACAAGTTCGATCCGTCGAGCGGGTTCGATCTGCGGTTCCTGAACGAGAAGTGCGCCGGCGAGAAGGGTCAGATCATCGTTCGCGACGGCCGCTTCGTGCATTCGGCGACGGGCGAGCCGGTTCGTTTCTGGGCGATCAACGGTCCGCCCGACGAGTTGAAGGGCGACGCGCTGCGGCAGTGCGCTCGAATGCTGGCCAAGCGGGGCGTCAACCTGGTTCGAGCCCATGGCGCGGTGTTCGACGGCAAGACGGGCGAGCCCAACCTGGCGAGGATGGAACATCTGCGCGAGATCGTCGAGGCCATGCGGGCCGAAGGGATCTACACGCACCTGTCGATCTACTTCCCCTTGTGGTTCACACCCAAGCCGGGTCTGCCGTGGCTGGAAGGCTACGACGGTTCGCAGCATCCCTTCGCCGCCCTGTACTTCAATCCGCAGTTCGAGGCCAAGTATCAGGAGTGGTGGCGATTGTTGCTGACGGGGAAAGGGAAGACGTCGGGCAAGGCCCTGATCGACGAGCCGGCGCTCGTGAGTGTCGAGATTGTCAATGAAGACTCGTATTTCTTCTGGACCTTCGCCGAGAACAACATCCCCGACCCGCAACTGCGGATTCTCGAAAAGCAGTTCGGCGACTGGCTCGTCAAGAAGCACGGCTCGCTCGACAAGGCCCTGGCCACCTGGGGCGGCGGTCGGATGAAACGCGACGTGCCGACCGAGGGACGGGGCGCGTTTCGGCCGCTGTGGAACATGTTCAACGAGAAGACGAAACGCGACCAGGACACGGCCGCCTTTCTTTTCGAAAGCCAGACGGGCTTCTACCGGCGGAACTGCGAGTATCTGCACAGCCTGGGATTCAAGGGGCTGGTGACGTGTTCGAACTGGACGACGGCGAGCGCGGAAGTGTTTGGCCCGTTGGAGAAGTTCAGCTACACGGCCGGCGACTTCATCGACCGGCACGGGTATTTCGGCTGTTTCCACAAGGGGGACAACGCCGCCTGGTCGATCCGCGACGGGCACACCTACCGAGACCGCAGCGCGCTGCGGTTTGATCCCGAGGAGGCGGGTAAGCCGAAGGCCTTCAACCATCCGGTTATGGACGTTCACTACAACGGTCGGCCCTCGATGATTTCGGAAACGGCCTTCACCCGGCCCAATCGTTATCGCACCGAGGCCCCGCTGTTCTACTCCGTCTACGGGGCTCTGCAGGGCTCCGACAGCATTGTCCACTTCGCCCTCGACGGGAGCCGCTGGGACGTTAAGCCGCGGTTCTGGATGCAGCCCTGGACGCTCATGTCGCCCACGCAGATGGGCCAGTTCCCGGCGGCCGCTTTGATTTACCGCCGCGGGCTGGTGTCGGAAGGCGAGGTGCTGGCGGATATTCACTTGAAGCTCGACGATCTATTGGCGCTGAAAGGAACTCCGTTGCCGCAAAACGCGGCCTTCGACGAACTTCGATTGGCCGACGTGCCGAAGGGGACGGAGGTCAAGCCGGGCGACCGCATCGATCCGCTGATCCATTTTGCCGGACGGACGAGTGTGACCATCGACGAGCGCGGCGGCCCGTCGCGGATCGTGCCGCTCGAATCGCTCATCGATCGCCAGGCGAAGCGGGTCCGCAGCAGTCACGGGCAGGTCACTCTCGATTACGGCCGCGGGCTGATGGCCGTCAACGCCCCGAAGGCCCAGGCGGCGGTGGGGGCGTTGGGCGCGGTTCCCAAAATCACTCTGGCGAACCTGGAGATCGAGTCTGAACTCGAGTTGGGGGCCATCGTGGCCGTGGCGCTGGACGACGAGCCGCTGGCCACGTCGTCTCGGATTCTGCTCCAGGTGATGTCGGAGGAGAAGGCCAACGGCTTCGAAACGAGCGAACAGGGCGATGTGAAGCGAATCGACTCGATCGGCCGCAATCCGTGGCTGGTGAAGGAGATTCAGGGAACGGTGCGTTTCAAGCGCTCCGATGCGGCCGGGCTCAAGGTGACGGCGCTCGACGGAAACGGGGGAGCGATCAAGGCGGTCGGCAACGCGGCCGAGATCGGGTTGCTGCCGGACGTGGTGTATTACCTGATTACGAATGATTGACGTTTCATCGGCGTCTATCCGCGTTCCTCAGCGGTTTCGGCAAGCGTTTGCACGCCGCCCCATCCCCCGTTATCCTGGGTAGGTTAGGCAAAATACGTCCCGTGAGCCCCCGTTTGGAGCAGGCCGCTGGTTCTGTCATATCGTTTTATGCTCGCCTTTCTCCAAGATCCTCATCAACGACATCGTGCGCTCACCGTGCTGGTCGCGGCGGCGCTGGTGGCCTATTTGACCGGCACGATCGAGACGATCTATGGTTTCGATCTGGCGATGCTGGCGGCGTTGGTGGGCGGGTTTCCGATCTACTCGTCGGCGCTCGCGGCTCTGGCGAGGAAGCAGATCTCGGCTGACCTGGCCGTGAGCCTGGCGGCCTTTGCGGCGCTCTACCTGGGCTATACGGGCGGGTACTCCGAGAACATGTACCTGGTGGCGGCCGAGGTGATCCTGATCATGTTGATCGGGGAGGCCCTGGAACACTATGCCATCGATCGCACGCGAGACGGCATCGCCGCCTTGCTGGCCTTGCGGCCGGAGACGGCGAGGGTTCGGGCGGGCGACCACGACCACGTCGTGCCCATCGACGAAATTGAACGGCACGATATTGTGGTTGTCCGTCCTGGCGATCGGATCCCCGTTGACGGTCGCGTTGTTTCGGGCCACTCGACGGTCGACCAGAGCCCGATCACGGGTGAATCGGTGCCTGCCGACAAGATGGCGGGTGACGAGGTGTTTGCGGGCACGATCAACCTGCACGGGGCGATGGAGTTGGAGGTCGAGCGTGTCGGTGAGGATACGGCGTTGGAACAGATTATCCACCTGGTCGAGCATGCGGAGGCCGCCAAGGCGCCGACTCAGCGGCTGGCGGACAAGTATGCCACCTGGTTCGTGCCGATCGTGTTGGTTGCGGCCGGGCTGTCGTATTACTTCACGCGGGAGTTGGTCCGCTCGGTGGCGATTCTGGTGGTGGCGTGCCCCTGTGCGTTGGTCCTGGCCACGCCGACGGCGATTGCCGCCACGATGGGAGCCCTGGTTCGCCGCGGCGTGCTGATCAAGGGCGGGGCCGTCCTGGAGAAACTCGGGCGACTGCGTTCGATCGTGTTCGACAAGACGGGGACGCTGACGCTGGCCCGGCTGCGGATCGACCGCATTGTGGCGGCCGACGGCTACAACGAAGACGAGGTGTTGCGGCTGGGTGCGGCCGTCGAACGCCATTCCGAGCATCCGGTGGGTAAGCTGATTGCCGAGCGTGCCGAGGCCGAGGGACTTGTTGCGCCGAAGTCGAGCGGGTTTGCGGCGCAACCGGGCCTGGGAGCAGAAGCGCTGGTCGACAGCGATGTCGTTCGCGTGGGGAGTGTGCGGTTTCTCGAGCAGGCCGAGGTGGTGATTCCGGCGGCCTTGCAGTGGGAAGTCGACGAGTTGTGCGACGGCGGGGCGACGGTCGTGCTGGTGTCGAAGGATCGGGTGGCGATCGGCGCCGTGGCGGTGAAGGACACGGTTCGGGCTGAAGCGGCGACGGCGGTCCGGCGACTGCGTGAGTTGGGCGTCGAGCGGATCGTGATGCTGACGGGCGATAACCGGGCGGCGGCGGGCACCGTGGCCGAGGGGCTGGGCATCGACGACGTTCGGGCTGCACTCCTGCCGGCCGACAAGGTCGCGGCCGTCAAGGAGATTCAGAAAGCGGCGGGGCCGACGGTGATGGTGGGCGACGGGATCAACGACGCCCCGTCGCTGGTCACGGCCGACGTGGGCGTTGCCATGGCGGATATCGGCACCGACGTGGCGATCGCCTCGGCCGACGTGGTGTTGGTGGGCGACGACTTGCGCAAGTTGCCCCATGCGATCCGGCTCAGCCGCTGGATGCTCAAGATCATCTGGCAGAACATCCTGTGGTTCGCCGTGGCGTTCAACGTGGCTGCGGTCGTGGCGGCGGGGCTCGGTTGGGTGTCGCCGCTGATGGGGGCCGTGTTGCACCAGGTCAGCTCGCTGATCGTGGTACTCAATTCGATGCGGTTGCTCGTCGATTACCACGCCTGGAAGCACTGGTGGGCCGACTGGAAGGCCGGGTTGGCGAGACGCCGCCGAAAGCTGGTGGCCGCGGCGGTCCTGATCGCACTGCTCGCCTATGCCGCCAGCGGCGTTCACGTGGTGCGGATCGGCCAGGTGGCCGTCGTGCAGCAGTTCGGCAAGATCGTTCGTGCAGCGGAACCGCCGGGGCTGCACTATCGGTTGCCCGCTCCGTTCGGCCGGCACACGATCGTCAACCCGGGTGAGATGCGGCGGGTGGAAGTCGGGTTTCGGACGGTGCCGGGCGAGTTCACCGAGCCGCCGGCCTACGAATGGAACGTGCAACATCGCGGCGGCCGGTTTGAAGGCTGGCCGGAAGAATCGACGGTGCTCACGGGTGATGAGAGCCTGGTCGACGTGACCTTGACCGTCCAGTATCGAGTCAGCGATCCGGTGGCGGCGCTGGTCCGCGTGGGAAAGACCGAAGCGGACGGGACCAGCAAGTGGGATCGGCTGGTGCGAATCTACGCCGAATCGGAATTGCGGGCTGTGTTGACCGGCCGGGCTGCGGACGAGGTGCTGAGTCTTCGGCGCGACGAGATCGAACAGGCGATCCTTGCCGGGCTTCAAGCGGAAATGCAGAAATGCGGGTCGGGGTTTTCGGTTGAATCGGTTTGCCTGGCCGACGTACATCCTCCTCTGGAGGTCGTGCCGGCCTTTCGCGAGGTGGCGGCCGCTCAGGAAGAGAAGGAGGCGGCCGTCAACGACGCGGAGGCTTATCGGTTTGAGGCGGAGGCGCTGACGGAGGGCGAGGCCGTGCAGAAACGGCTCGACGCCGAAGGGTTCAGCACGGAGAAGACGGCCAAGGCGTCGGGCGAGGCCGAACGATTCACGGCCATTGCCGAGGCGCACCAGGCGGGGCGCGAAGTCAACGAGCTTCGCCTGCACCTGGAGGCCGTGGAGGAGATGCTCGCCGGGCGGCGGAAGATCATTGTCGACCACGCTGCGGGCGGTACACGACGCCAGTTGTACCTGGGCCCGAAAACGATGTGGAGCATTCCGCTCCGCCAAGAGCCGGACGCAACCGGCAATTATGACGATACCCCTGTTCCTCAGGACTGAATGCGATGAGACTTCGGTTTCTAATGCTGATCCTGTTCGTGATTCTCGCCGTGGCCGGCTATCGGTGCCTGCTGCTGGTCGACGAGACGGAAATGGTTATCGTGACCGAGTTCGGTCGTCCGGTCGACGCCTATCGGCTGGTCGGACTGGATGTTTCCGGAGAAAAGCCTTGGCTGATCGGCACCTGGGAGAAGTATGAAGCTCGCGACGCGGGGCTGCATTTCAAGATGCCGTGGCAGTCGGCGATTCGCATCGACCGGCGCTTGCAGGTGTACGATCCCAGGCCGTCGGAGTTCCTGGCGGCCGAGAAGAAGAACGTCGATTTGGACGTCTACGTTTGCTGGCGGGTCACCGATCCCCAGAGATTCCTGGAGACGGTGAATGACACGTTGGGCGCCGAGGCGAGATTGCACGATATCGTCTGGTCCCAGTTGGCGGCCACCGTGGGAAGCCATCCGATCGAATCGTTGGTGTCGAACGATCCCGAGAAGCATCAGCTCGACGAGATCCAGCAGACCGTGGCCGAGGCGTGTGCGGAGCAAGCTGCCCGGGCGTATGGGATCGTGGTGGTGGACGTGCGGCTCAAGCGGATCGGCGTGCCCGACCAGGTCCGCGAGAGCGTGTTTCAGCGGATGCGGGCGGAGCGGGCCCGAATCGCTCGGCAGTACCGGGCTGAGGGGGAGAAGGAGGCCCAGAAGATTCGAGCGGCCGCCGACAAGGAAAAGACGATCACCCTGGCCCAAGCCGACGCCGAGGCCCAGCGGATCCGGGGCAAGGCCGAGGCGGAAGCCACCCGCACGTATGCCGACGCCCACGGCCAGGACCCCGAGTTCTACGAGTTGATGCGGACCCTGGAGGCCTACAAGCGCTTTTTGGATAACCAGACAACCGTCGTCCTGTCGGGCGACTCCGACCTGCTGAAGTTCCTGACCCGCCCCGCAGAGCAGAAGAAACCGGAGGCGGAGTCGGGCAAACCTTGACGACCCGTTTCGACCTTTGGCATTTTCGGTTTTGAATTCGTTTCGTATTTCGTGCTTCGTATTTCGGATTTGGCTTCCTGATGCATCGCGCCTATCATCCACCGCCGCGACTACCGAAGAAGCGATTCCGCTGGTGGCGGGTGTTGCCCTGGCTGGCGGTCGCGTACGCCTTGACGGGCTTTTATTCGGTCCAGCCGAACGAGCGAGCCGTGGTCCGCCGCTGCGGGAAGGTATTGCCCCAGGTCAGCGAGCCGGGATTGCATTTCGGGTTCCCCTACGGGATCGACCGCGTGGTGAAGGTCCGAGTCGAGGAGCAGAAGCAGGTGGGCGTGGGCATGAGCCGCCTGGGTCGTTCCGCCAAGGAGCCCGCGAGCCAATCGGGCGTCGGGATCAATCAGTGGAGCCGGGCGTTGGGGCGGGAGATCCAGCCGCAGCAGGCCGAGTGCCTGACCGGCGACAACAATGTGATTCTGCTATCGGCCAACGTTCAGTATCAGATCGAGGACGTTCACCGGTATCTGTTCGGTACGGCCGACGTGCCGGTTCTGGTCGAAAATGCCGTGGCCGGGGCGTTGTGCGGCGAGGTTTCGAAGATGGAGGTCGACGACGTGCTGACGACTCGGCGCGGTTGGCTTCAGACCGAAGTACAGCGTCATGCCCAGGACACGCTCGACCGTTATGAGGCCGGGGTGCGGATCACGTCGGTGCTGCTCGACGAGCGGACGGGGCCGCCCCAGGAAGTGGCCGACGCGTTTCGCGACGTGACGGCCGCTCGCGAGGATTGTCAGCGGGCGATCAACGAGGCCGAGGGCTATGCGGCCCGGCTTCGACAGAGTGCGGAAGCCGACGCCGACAGCCTGCTGCAACAGGCGGAAGGCTTTGCCCAGAAGACGACGCTGTTGGCCGAGAGCGGCGCCGAGCGTTTTCGCCTGCTCCAGGCGGAACTGGCGAACGGCCGCGAGTTGACTGTTCGCCGTTTGATCCTGGAGACGATGGAAGAGGTTCTGCCGCGGATGAAGAAGATCGTATCGGATCGCGAGGCGTCGGAGTCGGTTGATCTGGGGATCATGCAGCCCGAGGAGTGAGGAGGGCTCGCGCTGAGGCGCAGGGACGCAGAGAGAGTTCTTCGCTTTCTTTCCCTGCGTCCCCGCGCCTCTGCGCGAGATTCTCATGGTTTTATGAAGAAGTGGATTCTTCAACTTGGCCTGATCGGCGTTCTGGGGGCGGTTGCCTTGTTGCTGCGCGGCAAGGAGCTATTGCCGCAGAAGCCAGAGGACACGATTGCCGCGTTTTTTGATGCGGCCCGGGACGGCAACATGGGGGCTTATCTGCGGCTGACGTCGGGCGAATTGCGCAAGTCGCTCGATCAGCTCCGCAGGCAACAGGGGGCGGAGACGTTCCAGGCCAATCTGCGCCGCACCAACGACGGGATCGTGGGGCAGGCCGTGCGGGAGTTGCCGGGAGCGCCGGGGGGTATGGCGGATTACGAGGTCGAGTTGGTCTTTGCCGATCGCAACGAGGTACAGAGGTTCCGGCTCGAGCAGGTGGGGAGCGGCTGGGCAATCGCCTCAATCGAGACAGCACGGGTCTATCAACCGGAGATTCCCTATGGGACGCCGGTGTTTGCCGAACCGGAGGAGGCGAAGGGGACAGTTCGCGAGTAAGGCGAGGTTCAACCCTAGTCGCCTCTCTCTTGCTCTTTGCGAGTGTGAGTTTTGTCGAGTCGCGGCCAAGCGCGGGGCAAGCCGACGCGGCTATCGGTCTCTGCCGGATCCACGGTTGTTGAGGGCTGCCTACGGCACCTTGTCGCCCGTTCCGTGGAGCAGGTCTTTGAACTGTTCGGCGTCGATTGTTTCGGAGAGGAAGTAGACCGAACCGTCGCGGAGTCCGAAATTGGCCCCGCCCGGGTGCTGACTGCCTATCGACATTCCGCCTGCGTCCCGCCGATTGATCCCGGGTTCCGTATCGGCTTGGGGAAGCTCGAAGTTGGGATCCATCCAGCAGGCGGCTTGTCTTCGTTCGACGACGAGGATCATACGGGCGCTCTTGGGGCCGAACTGGGAAAGCGGCTTGCCTTTGTCCGCTTCAAACGGCGCGTCGGGACCGACGACGACCGAATAGGTCGTCTGGCCCGGCGACAGACTCGCGCTGGGGCATTGATAGAAGTCACCCGCCTGCTTGTGGAACTGCCGGTTGTGCGAGCTGTCCCACGGCTGGTCGAGACGGATCTTCTCGTACAGTTCCTGCTGGCCCAGGTAGGGGAGCAGGGCCACACGCCATGAGTGCAGCGGCTCGCCGTTCGAGCCGGCCGTGTAGGCGGGCGGGAGTGTTCCGTGGTCGCGCTCATAGAGCAGCATGGCCAGAGTGATTTGACGGAGCCGGTCGACGCAGACGCTGCGGCGCATCGCCTCGTGCGCGGCGCCGGAGGCGGGAAGCATGAGGGCGCCCATCATGTCCGCGAACATTCGCGATCGCGAGCGGACCGAAATAAGTGCGGCGGGATTCATCGAAGGTCGCGCCGGCTCTTGGCCGGTGGCCAGCATCGCGTCGAAGTGCTGGTTGAGCCGCGTCGCAACAACATTCCAGTCAGTGCCGATTCCGAAGGGTATATGAACGAGGAACTCCTGTTCGTCACCGTGAGCCATGGCTTGGACCTCGTTGAGCATCACAAAGCGTTCGAAAGGCATGACGTCCTCGAACTTGGCCTTGGGCGGAAGATCTTTGAGTTCGCGGGAGAGTCGTTCGAGTTGTTCCTTCGTGGGGGGATGTTCGAGCGAGCCGGCGATGCCGATCGAATCGGCGATGCCCTCGATGGCTATGCCCACGAGCATCTGCACCAGGCAACCGCGCGGACTGATGTGGCGGCCGAATCGCTTGCAGGCGACGAGATCGTCGATTGCTCCGTCGATATCGCCGGTTGCGACGCGGTAGTTGGCTCGGGCACTCAGGCCACGGGCGAACCTGCGGGCATGCTGGATGTCGGGGAGCAGCAGGTTGAAAAGTTGCTCGTCTTCGGACTGCCTTACCAGCGGTATATGAAACACGGGCTTTCGGACGGCCTGGCCGACCAGATCCAAGGCCGGGCCGTTTTGCGCCAGCCAAGCTTCCATCATTGGCAAATCGTCGAGCGTCCACGGTTGTTGCAGGCGGGTTTCCAGCACTTCCAGGGTGTCGGGCACCGAGGCAAACTCTTCGGGGACCTTCTCGGCTGGTGGATTCTCCATACCTGCCAAGCGGTCGATCAAGGCCTTGTCATAGTCCGCACTCTCGACGTAGGCGTTGAGTGCTTCGTAAGGTTCGGTAAACGGCATGTCGGGTTCGAGAGTATCGGCGGAAAGGCCGAGCTTCTCGCAGAGTTGGGAAAAGTACTCGGTCGTGGCCTCCGGCGACTTGCCGATATGTTCGACGATGAGCCGGTAGCCGTTTTCTTCGGTGGCGATGTTCTTCGGGTAGGTTGCCTGCTCCCAGGCGGCCAAGTAGTCGACACGTTTGCCGTCGGACTTGAGGGGCCTGGTGATGTAGGTCGTTTCCTTCGAGATCCTGAGGGGCACGGAACGGAACATACAGAGGTATCCCGCTACGAGCAGCCCCACCAACAGCATGCCCAGCAGGACAATGACGCAGCCGAATTGCCGCCGCCGCGAAGTCGCGTGCTCCGTGGTTCCGGGGACCGGCAAGTATTCGCTCATCGCTCAACCCCTTCTGAATGGAAGGTATCGTGTCTGTGACCCTCCGGACGCCCGCCCACATTCGACGTCCACCGCGCCGGAGGGTACAAGTGTGAGTGTAGCAACCCTCGGAGGAATTGGAAGTGATCTCCCCCCAGCAGGAATTCTCGATTCGGGCGGAAATATTGGTCAGGGCGTTCCTTTGAAATGGCAATTTTCCTGCCAAGAGATCTTTTACCAATTCTTCGCAGGTGAGGCCGGACGCGTTGGAGATGAAGAGTTGGGAAAATCTCCCCCGGATTGGACGAGACGGCGAGGCATTTAAGAGAACCGGACCAGAGAAGAGGCACCGGTACGTCGGAAGAGAGTACCGGTGCCTCTTCTCTGATCCGGCTTTTCGCTTATCGCATCGCGGCAATTTGTCTGCGCGTACCTGTGGAGGAGAATCGCGCATATGAGGCGAGCGGCGGATGGGTTCTTACCACGTAGCAGCGTCTCTCCGCGACGCCGAATGCGAGCCTCGGAGAGACTCGCCTACGCGAAGACGGGTAAATTCTCATCTGCCGCTCGCCTGAAGCGGTGACGAGCAGGCCTGTTATTTCACTTCCTCGGCACCGTCGAGAACGCTCGCCACATTGCGAATCCCAACGCCCGGGCCGTCGGGGACTCGCAACGCACCGTTATTGATCGTGAGGGCCGGCTCGAACCAGTCGCGGTAGCGCTGGATGTTGCGTTTGTACTCCTGGTAGAGGCCGATCTCGGGAGTGAACGAGGCGAAGTGGAGCATGTAGATGAAACCGAATCCGCCCGAGATGTGGACGGTGGTCGGCATGCCGGCCAATTGGGCCATGCGGGCGACGCGGGTGGAACGGATCAGGCCGCCGTAGTATTGCAGGTCGGGCTGGACGATATCGACGCCCCGGTTGGCGATTGCCCAGCGGAAACGCCGCTCGCTGTATTCCTGCTCGCCGCCGGCCACGGGGATGGTGAGCGTGTCGGTCACGACCTTGGTGTCTTCCAGGTGGTCGAAGGGGCACGGTTCTTCGAAGTAGACGGCTCCGATGTCTTCCAACAGACGGCCGAAGCGAACGGCCTCGGGCGGATCGTAGGAGCTGTTCGAGTCGGCGTGGATGGCGATGTCGTCGTCCAGCACCTTGCGGGAAAGGGTGATGAGCTTCTCGGTGCGGCCCGGCATGGAGTCGGCGTTGCGGCTCATGCGGCCGCCGACGCGGAATTTGACCGCTTTGCCGCCGGTCTCTTCGAGGAGCTTTCCGAGGTATTCGACCTCCTCTTCCGGCGTCGTGTCGCGGTTGCCGCTGGCCACGTAGAAGGGTACGTCGCGGCGAACGATCGTGCCCAGCAGTTCGCCGATCGACTTGCCGGCGATGCGGCCCAGCATGTCGAGAATGGCAAACTCGATCCAGGCCACCGGGCACCAGAGGGCGATTCCTTGCAGCTTGTAGTTGCTGCGGAAGCGGTAGACCTCCCAGATGTGCTCTTCCAGGTCCCGGGCGTCCTTGCCCGGAAAGTACGGGGCGACGAGCTTGTTGAAGATCGGATAGAGGTAGGCCCCGCGCTCGTTCGTCAGGGCGATCCCTTCGGCACCGTCCTTGGAGCGGACGTGGACGAAGTGGTCGCTGCCTTTCTTGAGCAGGCGGAGGGAGTCGATAACGACGGGCGTGTCGAACAGTTCCCTCTTGAGAACCGGCCGGGCCGCGGCGGCGTCGAGATCGGCGAGGGTGGGTTCGGCGGCGCGTGCGGGTGATGGGGCACGGCCCAGGAGTGTGCCTGCCGAGAGACCGGCGGCGGTTTGGAGAAAGCGGCGGCGTGATAGGTTCATGTCTTATTCCCCCGGCTTGATGGTGAATGGATTCCAGCAGGCACCGCTGATGAACGTCGATGTACGCTAATGTCGCTCAACGTATCCGTCACACTCCGGGCACACAGCCCATAACCCATAACCAGTGCTTGGATCTCTCACCCAGTATCAACGTTGATGAGCGTTTATCCGCGGTTTTCAAGGCGACGGCAGCTATCCCTCAAAATACACTCCGTCTCGTTGCAGGATCTCTCGCAGGTCGCCGTAGGGCAACTCGCGGGTTGTACACTTCTTTGCCGAACACAGGGCCGCGGCGGTGCCGGCCGCCTGGCCTTGGGCCATGCAGCTCACGGTGTTGCGGGTGGACATGTGGGCCGGTGATCGGAGGGTAGGATAACCGGCGGATGTTCTGTCGGGCAAGAGACGGGCACGACGGGGACTTGGGGACCGGTTTCCGTCTCTTGTCCGCTGCCGGCTTGTGTTGGAGCGGCCCGGCCTGGGAATGACGGAATGGCGGCGGGAAAGATGCTGGCGACAGCCACTTTGCGCAAATCGGGGTGTCAATCGCAGAGGAGAGCGAAGAAACGCAGGGGAAATGCTTTCTTTCGAGCGGTTCTTTTGCTATTCTGTTTTTTCTGTGACTCCCGGCTCGCGGCCGGGTGTTGCGGGTGGCTTGTGACGAACATCCTCTGCAACGGGCCTGAAGCGGCTGTTTGCAGACATCCATCCCCGCAGACACGACGAGGAGTTGACGAACATGGCGGAATCCAAAGGCCTCCCCATGACGGCCAAATGGGACCCGGAGAAACTGCAGCGAGAGACGGCCGAGCTTGAGGCCCTGGCGAAGAAGCCGTTTCTACCTCGTGCGGCCGGGTACATCAAGCGAACGGGTCCGGGGTTGCTGCAGAGCGCGATGACGCTGGGAGCGGGGAGTGCCACGGCTTCGGTGCTGGCCGGTGCGTCGTTCGGCTACAAGCTTCTGTGGGTGCAGCCGGTCGCCATGTTCCTGGGCGTGATGATGTTGGCGGCGCTGGGCAATATCGTGCTCTCGACCGGGGAACGGCCCTACAAGTCGTTCGGGCGCGAGTCGAGCAAGATTCTTGTCTTTCTCTGGGCCTTGGGTACGATCGTGGCCTCAATCATCTGGCATTTTCCCCAGTATGGCCTGGCGGCGGGAGCCGCCCGCGATCTGGCCTCGATGGCGGGAGTCACGGTGGCCGGCACCGACGGAGGCGGTTTCACACCGGCCGGCTATGTGGTCAGTTTTCTGATCGGCGGCGTGATTCTGTCGATCAACATCTTCACGGTATTCAGTTACGGCAGCAGCGCCAGGGGCATCAAGCTTTACGAGTGGTTCCTTCGGAGCGTGATTGCTTTGATTGTCTTGATGTTCGCCATCGTCGTCGTGGCCAGCGCCGGACGGATCCAATGGCTGGAAGTCGGCAAAGGCTTTATCGGTTGGTACGGCATTCCGGGATATCAGAACACGGAGAACGTGACGCTGGTGCTCGGGATGCTGGGGGCCGCGGTGGGCATCAATATGACGTTTCTTTACCCCTATTCGCTGTTGGCCAAGGGGTGGGGCAAGAGTCACAAGGCCCTTTCTCGCTGGGACCTGGGAATGTCGATGTTCCTGCCGTTCACCCTGGTCACGTCGCTGGTGATCATGGCCATGGCGGTGACGATCCATGACGGAACGGACGCGGTTCGAGCGGGGCTGCAGCCGGTGGCGGCGGCCGCCTCGCTTAGCGGGGTGCTGGGCGAGAACGCCGGACGCATCGTGTTCAACTTGGGGTTGATCGCCATGACCTGCACCGCCATCTCGACCCACATGGTGGTATGCGGGTTCACGTTTTGCGAGATGTTTGGGCTGGAATACACCAAGATTCGTTTCCGTATTTTTGCCATGGTGCCGGCCATTGGAATTCTCGGCGTGGTGACGAGTCTGCCGTTCTGGTTCCCGGTGGCCGCCTCGGCGATCTGCTTCACGATGCTGCCGATCGCCTATTTGCTCTTCCTGATCCTCAACAACAAGGCGAGCTTTCTGGGCGACGGGATGATCAAGTCGCCGAACCGCGCGGTCTTCAATTTCATTCTGGTAATCGCCTTGGCCGTGTCGGTGATCGGGGCTGCCATTCAGGTCAACAGCCGGGTGATCCAGAATCCTCAGGTTCGCGCGTTGTTTGGGGTGGAATCGGCCGCACCAGCCGCGCCGAAAGTGACCTCCGATCCGACTCCGCAGCCCGAGGAACGACTTGCTCCTGCGGAAGACCCGAAACCGGAGGAATCCGCCCCGGAGGGCGAGCAACCAGCCGCTGCGTCGCCTGACGCGGGGGCCTCGGAGCAACCGAAGCCGGAGGCGAAGACTGAGGCCACGCTCGAAGAAAAGCCGGAAACCCCGGCCGAGAAGAAGGAGTGACGGAGGCAGCCCGCAGTTGGAGTCCAGGATTTGGACTGCTGAGGCGTATGAGGTGTTTTATGGACGGCAAGCTAAAGCTTGTACTCCAACAGTAAGCCGAAGCCCGGACTCCATCGATCGTCAAGACACGCTCCGACGCTGCGGCTTTGGCGGACGGCACTCGGAGAGTGCCTGCTACTATGGCGGACGGCACTCGGAGAGTGCCTGCTACTATGAAGGACACGTTCATGGATAAGATTAGCGTTGCCCAGGCGCGGAAGGCGGAATCGGTCGGCCGCAAGGTATTGCTGCAAGGGTGGATCCGGACGCGGCGGGATTCGAAGGCCGGGTTCAGCTTCATGGAGCTGAACGACGGGTCGTCGATGGCCAACATCCAGGTCATTGCCCCCGCCGACTTGGAGAACTACGAATCGGAGATCAAGCGTCTGACGGCCGGCTGTTCGGTCGGCGTGGAGGGCACGGTCCGCGAATCGCCGGGCAAGGGGCAGGCCACCGAGATCGAGGCGAGCCGGGTCGTGGTGTACGGCCTGGCCGACTCGGAGACTTATCCCTTGCAGAAGAAGCGCCACTCTTTCGAGTTTCTGCGGACGATCGCCCACCTGCGCCCGCGAACGAACACGTTCGGCGCGATCGCGAGGGTCCGCAATTGCGTGTGCAACTCGATCCACCAGTTCTTTCAGGAGAACGGTTTTCTTTACATCCACACGCCGTTGATCACGGCCAGCGACTGCGAGGGGGCGGGCGAGATGTTTCAGGTTACGACGCTCGACCTGGAGAAGCTGCCGAAGAAGGAGGGGAAGATCGATTTCACCCAGGACTTCTTCGATCGTCCCAGCTACCTGACCGTGAGCGGGCAATTGGAGGGCGAGACATTCGCCTGCGCCCTGGGCAAGATTTACACGTTCGGGCCGACGTTCCGGGCCGAGAACTCGAACACGTCGCGCCACCTGGCCGAGTTCTGGATGGTCGAGCCGGAGATGGCGTTCTTTGAGTTGACGGACAACATGGACCTGGCCGAGAGCTTCCTGAAGCGGATCTTCTCCGACGTTCTCGAGAAATGTCCGGAGGACATGGAGTTCTTCAACGAGCGGATCGACCGGACGGCGATCGAGACGCTGCAGGGGATTATCGAGAGCGAGTTCGTTCGCCTGCCCTACACGGAGGCGATCAAGTTACTGGAGGCTTCGGGCGAGTCGTTCGAGTTCCCGGTCAACTGGGGCGTGGACTTGCAGGCCGAGCACGAACGCTATCTGACCGAGAAGCACTTCAAGAAGCCGGTCATCCTTTGCGACTATCCGCGGACGATCAAGCCGTTCTACATGCGGCTGAACGACGACGAGAAGACGGTCCGCGCCATGGACGTGCTGGTGCCCAAGGTGGGCGAGATCATCGGCGGCAGCCAGCGCGAGGAGCGGCTCGACGTGTTGGAGATGCGGATGGGCGAGCAGAACCTCGACCCCAAGGACTATTGGTGGTACGTCGATCTGCGCCGCTACGGCACGGTTCCGCACTCCGGTTTCGGGCTGGGGCTGGAGCGGGCGGTCCAGTTCATCACGGGGATGGGCAACATCCGCGACGTGATCCCGTATCCGCGAACGCCGGGGAGCGCGGAGTTTTAGGGCTCTCGCCAAGTCGCGAAGGCGCAAAGAATAACTCTGCACGCTAAGACCGATGAACTCCTGCGTCCGGCAGACACGGAGTTCTTCTCCACCGAGTGGTTATGACGTCTCTGCTTTGCGCCTTCGCGTCGTGGCGAGAGATAGGCCCGACCAGTTGTACCAGAATCGCTCCCAAGCTTCCTCAGAATAAAACGCCAAACCGCACGTTTGTCAATAGGTCGGGAGCCGAATTATTCAGGCCAACGCCCGTTTGCCAGGTGACTTGCAGCCGATCCGTACAGAGCCAGCTCACTCCGGCGCTGAGCATGTGACGTGTCGAGTGGTCGACCGAGCCGTCGTCGGCCAGCACCTGCCATTGAGAGAACAGGCCGACCCGATCGGTCAGCAGATAGTCGACGTCGACCGACTGTTGCCACTGGAGATAGTGGTCTCCGTCTTCGCGGAAGAAGGCCAGGCCGGAATCTCCTCCGAAGGAAAGCCTGTCGGTCAACCGCCACTGATAGAGCACGCCGCTTGTGGGCTGGAGACTTTCCATGGCAAAGCGGTTGCCGCCCAACGTGATGGGCACCGCCCCCAGGATGGCCGTCTGCGGAAGCCAGCCGGATTGCGGCCATAAGTCCAACATGAATCCGACGTTAGGATCGAGGGACGTCGTGTTGGAAGCGTCTGCAACCCCGCTCTGATCGACGACAAGAGGCCCGGTCCACCTCAAAAAAAGCAACGAGTTGCCGCCGCCGGCCCTCACACTCCATTCATCTCTCCCAAGCTGCGCGACGTCGCATCTTCAATGCACAGGAGGATTGCAGCCCGGGAAAGAGGCCAAGGTGCCTAACGGCCTTTCACGCTGATCACCTTGACGGTGTCGGTGCCGACGAGGGGGCCGGCGTCGGTGTAGACGACGAGTTCCAGAACGGCCGTATCGCCCGGCTGAACGACGCCCTTGATATCGGCGATCACGAATTTCGCCACGAAGAATCCGCGACTGTCCGCCTTCGACCAGGCAATCTCCACGCCGTTAAGCGTAACCTCGGAGTCCCCCACGGCGCCGTATGGGATGTCGGTATGGACGGTCACCCACGATCCCTCCGAAGCCAGATTGAGCACATTGGGCGCGACCTCGATGGCGATTGCACCGGCCGAGTCGGCACGGGCCAGGGCGGCGCCGACACAGAACAGCAAGAGGCACGTCGCAACGCAGGTCCAGCACAATCCTCGTTTCATGAGAAGAACTCCCATAGAAAAGCCAACTCTTGCCCTGTGCCCAATATATCGCTCATGATAGCAGTGTTCCAAGACAATTCTCCCTCGATTTCGCCAGAAACTGCTTGAGTGTCGCGTTTTGGAAACAACGGCGCGGCACAGCCCTGCAGAATTTGCGCAGTAGCCGGTCACCTGGGCAGTTGGATCAACACGATGTCCACCGAATATGCGGTAGAGCCCCTTTCGTCGTCGCGGTTCCCAGAGGCGGCAACTCTGCTGGCCCGGGCCTTTCAGAACGATCCGGTGATCGCATCGATCCTGCCCGGCATTTTGCCGGAGAAGCGGGCGCACAAGCTGGCGGTGATGTTCGAGGAGATGCTGGCCGTCAACTCGCGATGGAACGAGCCTCTCGGGATCGTCGACGGCGGCGCGGTCCGTGCCGCGGCGATTCTTCATCGGCCGGGGACGCATCCGTTGCCGCTCGGGACGGAAATCGGCCTGCTCTGGCGAGTCGTGCGGAGAATCGGCCCTCGCGGATTGACTCGCTTCATACGCTGGTCTTTGCGCATTGGGCGCAGGCATCCCACAACACCTCACTATTACCTCGAGACTCTGGGCGTCGAACCGGCCCTGCAAGGCCGGGGGTTGGGGTCGGCCATGCTCCGGAAGATCGCCGCCGTGCTCGATGCGGCCGGAGACGAATGTGTTCTCGAAACGGCCAACGACCGGAATGTCGTTCTTTATGGGCGGTTTGGTTTCGAGATAACCAGGGAGGAACAGATTCTCGGCGCTCACGTGCGGTTCATGCGGCGCAGGCCGGTCATGTAAGGGGGTTGCCCATGCCGCACCCGCGATGTTACCATCGGCGGCGTAGGGTTTTGGTCGAGCAGAAAGACGGGCTGCCGGAGTACGCTTTCACGGTTTTGGAGAATCATCATGAACGTATGCAGAGTATCCTCAGCAATCCTCCTTGTCTCGACATGCGCAGTTTTGTCGGCGGTCGCCTCCGAAGTATCGTCCGTCAATACCGAACTCCAGGTCTATCCCATGCAGGCGATTGCCCCGACCGTCGCCGCAATCCTCGGTGTGCCGGCGCCAAAGCAGGGCGAAGCACCGCCGATCGACTCAGTCGTCAGGGATCTGCGCGGTTCCCAACGGGTGGCGATTCTCGGCATCGATGCATTCGGAAGCGCGATCTGGAACAAGATGCGCAACAGGACGCCCTATTTGAACGGCCTGGCGTCCAGCAACAACCAGGCTCAGCTTCGCTCTGTCCTGCCGAGTGTGACGTGCGTCAACTTCGGATGCATGATCACCGGTGCTTCCCAGAAAACGACCGGCATCACCACGTTCGACTCGAAACTCGCCTGTGAGGACCTCTGCAGCGTCCTGCGGGCCAACGGCCGGCAGAGCGGTGGTTTCGGCAGAAAGGACTATACCGGGGACCGCTTGCTGGGACGCTACGCCGATTTCTCCGTTTCAGACAAGGCCACCGACGCGGACGTGATGGCCGGACTCAAAGCGGTCGTCGAAGAAAAGAAACCGGATTTCGTCATCGTCCAGTACGGGGAGACCGACGATGTCTTCCACGCCCGGGGACCGTTCTCCAAGGAAGCCGGAGATGCGTGTGCGGGGGCCGATGCATGGCTGGCAGAGCTTGTTCCGTGGTTGCGTCCTCGCGGTTATGCCGTCATCATCACGGCCGACCACGGCCAGCACGACGTCCCGAAGAAGGACGGAACTACGCGCGGCTCGCACGGATCGGAAAGCGACCTCGACTGTCTGGTCCCCCTGGTCTGGCTGCCCAGCACCGACCGCGCCAAAGAGTCCCCCAAGCCTTCAGGTGTCTTGCACCAAGCCGACAAAACCGTTGAACGGCCTTGAATCGACGCCCCGGCCTCGCGGCCGGGCGTGGAAGACATTTTCCAGGCCGTAACACCCGACCCAAATTATCCATGGCGGTCCTTCCTCCCCCGATCGGGAAGCCTAGGATTCTCCTCTCAGGCTGCTAGAATCGCGCTATATCATCTGCCTCGCGCAGGACGCGCTCGTTCATAACCTTCTTGGGGGGACAGGATGACCACTCCAGCGTTTGCCCATCTTCATTGTCATAGCCACTACAGCTTGCTCGACGGTGCCGGCCAGGTCGGCGCCCTGGTGACGCGAGCGAAAGACCTCTGCATGACGGCCCTGGCCCTTACGGACCACGGCAACCTCCACGGAGCCCTCGAGTTCTACCGCAAGGCCAAGGACATCGGCATCAATCCGGTCATCGGCTACGAGGCCTATATCGCGCCGGGGAGCCGGTTCGAGAAGGACTCGGGCAACATGAAGGCGGCCAGCTTTCACCTGACTCTGCTGGCGAAGAACCGCACGGGGTTCCAGAATCTGCTGAAACTGGCGTCGGCCGCCTATCTGGAAGGCTTCTACTTCCGTCCGCGGATCGACAAGCAGATTCTGACCCAGTGGAACGAGGGTCTGATTTGCCTGAGCGGGTGTGCGTCGAGCGAACTGAACCGCGCGCTGACTTCGGGCAAGGAACCGGATTTTGAGAAGGCCTGCGAAGTGGCCGCCTGGTACCGCGAACTGTTCGGCGATCGCTACTTCATCGAGATCCAGGACAACGGACTCGAGATTCAGAAGCTCGCCATGGCCGGTGCGATCGAAGTGGCCGATCGCCTGGGGATCCCCCTGGTGGCCACTAGCGACGTTCATTATGTGAACCGCGAGGACTCCGAAGCCCAGGACGTGTTGCTCTGTGTGAATACAGGCAAGTTCCGAACTGACGCCAATCGCATGCGGATGGAGGGCAACGAGTTCTACCTTCGCAGTCCGGAAGAGATGTACGCCGCGTTGCCTGGCCAGGAGGAAGCCCTCAAACGGTCCCAGGAGATCGCCGACAGCGTCGACATCCAACTCGAACTCGGTCAGCGCCATTTCCCGGTCTTCACGCCGCCCGCGGGGCAATCGTCGGAAGACTACCTGCGGCAACTCTGCCTCGAAGGACTGAAGCGGCGTTATGCCGACAATCCGAAGCGGATGGTCGAGGGCGAGCTAAGCGAAGAGGTCATGGCCCGGCTCGATCGCGAACTGGGCGTGATCAACAAGCTCGGCTTTCCCAACTACTTTCTGATTGTTTGGGATTTTGTGCGTGTGGCCCACGAGCGCGGCATTGAAACCACCGCCCGCGGATCCGGGGTGGGGGCGATCGTCTGTTACGCCTTGGGGCTGAGCCACGTCTGCCCGCTGGAGTACGACCTGCTGTTCGAGCGCTTTCTCGATATCAACCGCCTCGAAGCGCCGGATATCGACATCGACTTCTGCCAGCAGCGCCGCGGCGAGATCATCCAGTACGTGAAGGAGAAGTACGGGCTGGAGAACGTGGCCCAGATCGGCACTTTCGGCACGATGGCGGCCCGCGCGGCCATTCGCGACGTCGGCCGCGTGCTCGGGCTGCCGATTGCGCGAGTGAACGAAGTCGTCTCCAAGGTGCCCGACCATCTCGGGATCACGCTCAAGAAGGCCCTAGCCGAAAGCGACGAGCTGCGGAAGATGTACGAAACGGACCCGGAGGTCCGCGAACTGCTCACCTTGGCGCAGCAGATCGAAGGTCTGGCGCGCAACGTCGGCACTCATGCCGCGGCCGTGGTCATTGCCGACCGGCCCTTGACGGACTACTGCCCGCTCGGTCGGGTGCCGGGCAAGGACGACATCATCACCCAGTGGTCGATGGGCGACGTCGAGAACGGCGCCGGCCTGCTCAAGATGGACTTTCTGGGCCTGCGGAACCTGACGATTCTCACCAAAGTGGTCGACCTGATCGAGCAGACGACGGGCAGACGGATCGATCCCTACAAGTTCCCCCTGGATGACAAGGCGACCTACGCCCTGCTGTGCCGCGGAGAGACGAAGGGCGTTTTCCAGCTCGAAAGCGGCGGCATTCGCGATCTGTTGCAGCGGATGAAACCTGACAGTTTCCGCGACATCATCGCCACCAACGCCCTCTATCGTCCCGGCCCGCTGGAAGGCGGCATGGTCGACGACTACATCGAGGTGAAGCACGGGCGGAAGCAGGCGACGTACCTCCACCCGGTCATGGAGGCGATTCTCGGCGAGACGAACGGCGTGATGGTCTACCAGGAACAGGTCATGCGGATCCTCAACCGTCTGGGCGGGATCGAATTGGCCAACGCCTACAAGTGCATCAAGGCGATCAGCAAGAAGAAGCTGCCCATCATCGCCAAGAATCGCGAGAAGTTTCTGGAAGGGGCCCAGCAGCAGGGGGTCGCCAAGAAAGACGCCGAAGAACTCTGGGAGATGATCGAGAAGTTCGCCGGCTACGGCTTCAACAAGAGCCATTCGACGGCCTACGCCCTGATCGCCTACATGACGGCCTATCTGAAGACGCACTACCCGGTGGAGTTCATGGCGGGGCTGCTCTCGGGCGACGTGCCGAACCGCAATTTCACCCGCAAGGATTCGACCGTCGAGCACCTCGAAGACTGCCAGCGGATGGGAGTCGAGGTCGTGCCACCCAATGTGAACGAATCTTCTCGCGACTACACCGTCAAGGACGGCAAGATCCATTACGGCCTGGCGGCCATCAAAGGGTGCGGCGGACCGGCCGCCGACGCGATCGCCGAAGCCCGGAAGAAGGGTCCGTACAAAAGCCTGTTCGACTTCTGCAAGCGCGTCGACCCCCAGGCGGTCAACCGCTCGACGATCGAAACGCTGCTCAAGGCCGGGGCCTTCGATTGTTTCGGCGCTCGCCGCTCGCAGTTGGCCGCCGTGGTCGACCGGGCGATCCAGACCGGGGCCGCGGCCGCCTCGGACCGGCGCCACGGGCAGCTTGGCCTGTTCGACACCGCGCCCGCCGAGGAAGAGGAAGACGTTGCCGCCGCCGCCCTTCCCGACATTCCCGAATGGGACGAGCGGGACAAGCTGAACAAGGAGAAGGAGGTCCTGGGGTTCTACCTCACCAGCCATCCCCTGGCCGAGTACGAACAGATCCTGTCCACCTATTGCTCCCACACCTCGACGGAAGCTGCCCAGTTGAGCCATCGGACCGAAGTGATGCTGGGCGGGATGATCTCGTCGATCAAGTTCTCGCACACGAAGAATCCCAAGCCGGGTAAGCCGAGTCGCTACGCCATGTGGGACCTGGAGGACAAGGACGGGATCATGCGTTGCATCCTGTGGCCCGAGCAGTTCGCCCAGTACGGAGAAATGGTGAAGCCCGACGCCATCCTCGTCGTTCTGGGGTCGATCGACAAGCGTCCCGGCAGCGACGAGGCCAACCTGATCGTCAACGAGTTGATTCCCCTGGAGGATCTCCAGAGCCGCTACACCCGCGGCGTCAAGCTGCGGTTCTCCGAGACGGAACACGGAATCGAGAAGCTCGATCTGCTTTACGAGATCCTCCGCGGCTATCCGGGCAGCGGCGAATTGCAGTTGGTCATGTACCTGGCCGACGGCACCCGGGTGCCCATGGCCTGCCGGGGGACCCGGATCGAAAACAACCAGGAAATGCGCACCCGCGTCGAAGAACTCCTGGGCCCCGGCAACTTCAAGCTTCTGGCCGCCCCCATCCGCAGCCGAAACGGGAATGGAAACGGCAAGGGGAACGGGCGAGGACGGGGGTGAAGAGCGGCGGCAGGACAGAATACCCTCAAACCAACTTCCCGGCTTCTGCCAGGTCGAGCCGTACCGACCCACCGGGCCGCTGAGTCGTTCAGCGTCCCGATATCGGAAGCAAGGCCGGGCAAGTTGCCTTTGCTCCTATCGGCCCGGTAATTTCGACCTGGGATCGAAACCGGGAAGTTGTGTTTCGGCGATTCCGCCTCCGAGCGACGGTTATTGGAGCAGAACGGGAGAGGTGTAGGCACCTGCAATCACGTTCGTCTCGTCGTTCAGGGCGGATTGTGCGTAGAGGTCGCCGTCGTACATGTACGACTTGGTGATCTCGACGCTGGTGTTCTTGGAACCGTGGAAGGTCGCACCGCTGACGGTCACCACGCCCCAGTTGACGATGTGGGCCGCCACATTGTCGCCGCTTGCGTCCTCCGTAATGGTGTCATAGATCGGTACCAGGCGTTGCTCTCCGATGATCTGGTTGATCGAGTGCTTCAGACCGATCGAGAGCCCGGTGTCGGCATCCAGCCACATGGCATAGAACGCGTTGATGTGGGTATTGGTGGGAATGGTTCCGTATTCGTACAACGCGTCGAGATCCGACTGCTGAAGCCCTTCGAGGATCTGCGTGTTCAGGTCGTCCGTCGAGTTGCTGTTGCAGCCGACGTCGATCGTGCCCCAGTTCCCCGGCAGTTCGCGGCCCCAATCGTCGAGGATTTTTCCGTCGCCGTAGATGGTCCACGCCTCCCCCTGATTCATATTCTCCCATTCGGTCAGCGGAACGCCGAAGGGGAGGATATCGGAACCGGCCTTCAACCCGTTTGCCTTCTGAAGTGCCGCCGTTGCCGTCACCACAATCGACGCCTCGCCGAAGCCGATGGCTCGGGCGAAGAACAGCGGCGCGCGAGCGTTGGCGTTGCCGTCGCGGCGCAGGGTGACTCGCACCGTATCGAAGATCCCCGTCTGGAGAATCTGCAGGTTGCTGTAGATCGTGGTCGGTTCGAATCGGCCGACGACGATGTCGCCGTCGAGGACGGTGAATCCGGCGCCGACGTTGGCGGCCGCATACTCGCGCACGGCGTCCCGAACCGCGACGAGATCCTGCTCGCCGTTAGGCGCCGGTTCGAGGCTCAGCACGGCGGCCAGGGCGGTCGCGTCGGCGGCGCGCTGCAGGTCAGCCCTGGCCTTGAGCAGATAACCGTAGTCGACGGCAAATGCAACCATGCCGAGCAATGGGACGACTGCCAGGGCCACGAGCACAAGAATCGAACCTCGCCGCCGCCGCTGATCGCGTTGCCCTTTTCGTCGCATCGTTTGTTTTCCTCGCCCTCAAGGCCGAAATATGGCGGCCGTGGTCCGAGCAGGCAGGACGCCTACTCGCGCCGGACCACGGTCGTCGTCTGCAAGACCCTGCCTTGTCCCGCCCCAATACCGCCCAGCCAGCGAACGGCATCGAACCGAAAGGCAACACGGATCGAAACCGGGCTTCCCGGATCGAGGTCATCCAACGCCGCACCGGAGAGAACGGTTCCGGCGGAATCCGCCACGTTCACCTCCAATGCGGAGGCAAGTGCCTCGCTGGAAAGGGCCGGAAAGCGGTCGGCAAGGTATCCCGCCACTCGCGACTTGACTTCGTCGACCGTGTCGGTGTCGGCCTTCGCGGCCATCCGCCCTCCAAGGGCCGAGGCGCCGCTGACTGCCTGGCCCACGTTGGCCAACTGGCCGATGTCGACCATTCCCAAGAGCAGGGCAAACAGAAACGGAGCCACCACGGCGAACTCGACCGTTGCCGCCCCGCGTCGGGCCTGTCCCGGACCCCAACGCAGAGACGGTCTGTTTCGCGATTCTGCCCCCATCATGGCCGTTTCTCCAGTGCCTTTCGAGCTCACTCTCGTACAAGAGTTGACTGCCCTGCGAGTATGACGTCGGTTGTCTTGCCGAACAGGGTACCTCGAACCCAACTGATGTCGGCCGTGCTCACCTGCACTCGCACCGTGACGTCGCTTCCGGAAGGAATCGCGCTGAGCGTCTCGGGAGTCACCGTGACTTGGACGGCCCTCGAATCGGCCATCGCCCCCAGCGATCCGCCGAGATAGTCGCGAACGGCAGCTTCCACGGCCCCATTGCTTTGGGTCGTGGCCAACATGGCCTTGCGACATCCCCGTTGAGCGGCGCTCGTGAGCGCCTGCTGCACCATGACGTAGCGGCTCAGTTCGATCATGCCGAACACGAAGACGAAGACTACCGGAACAACCATGGCAAACTCGACCAGCGTGGCACCTCGCCTCGGTCGGCGCGACCTTCGTCTTCCGGATAACATGTTTGCCTCTCCGTACGGCGCAATCGCAACCAAGAGGATTCTCTCGGTTCTGGAAGGTTGCGCCCGGTGCATCATTCCCACGCCTGCCGTCTGCGAATCGGCCGAGGTGGGCTCAGTGATTCCCGGTGGAATCGGACGAGAAGTATTCTGATGGATGAGCTATTTGGTGAAGTATGTCCCTATCGTAAACATAGGTCACGTTTTCCTCCGATGTCGGCAAATTCCATGCGAAAGGTGACGCTCCGCAAACCGGGGCTGTTTCTTGCTTTGTGACCTGACTTGTGCCAAGATGGCGGTTCGCATGCCCCCTTCTTCCATCGCATCCCTGTGAGCAGTCAGCAGAGGACCCTCATGAGATCCGCCTTCCGCCCCCTTCCTGCCGCCATCCTGACGTCTGTAATCTTCGTGTCCGCCGCTCCCCTCCTTGCGGCCGACGAGGACAAGCAGGCCCCTTTCCAGGCCGATGCACAGGGCAAGCCTTCCGCCGACGCGCCGGTCGTTTCGCCCTGGCGGACCGTCGTCCTCGATCCGCAGTACGCCGGCCAGTGGACGGTTCTCGGAGACGTGGACGGCGACCGGCAAGTCGAGATCGTTGCGGCGAGGAACGTCGACCTGAACGACAATCATTTCACGTCGGCGGTCGTGGCCCAGCGGCTCGACGGCAGCGTCCTGTGGAAGTGGGGCGATCCGGCGATCGGCCGCCGCAACCTGCACCACGACGTCGCCTGCCAGATCCACGATCTCGATAACAACGGTTCCAACGAGGTGATCGTGGCCGCCGATCGCCGGCTCGTGGTGCTCGACGGAAAGACCGGCGAGCCGGTCCGCTCGTTCCCTATCCCGGAGCACGCCAGCGATTGCGTCGTATTTGCCGATCTTTCGGGCAAGGGCTGGCCTTCGGAAATACTGGTGAAGAACCGCTATCAGCAGATCTGGGCCTACTCGCCGGAAGGAAGGCTGCTCTGGACGGTTGAGATGCCCGGCGGCTACCGAACGGCCCACCAACCGCTGCCCGTCGATCTCGACGGCGACGGGCGCGACGAGATTCTTGCCGGCTACGCGGCGCTTAACGCCGACGGCTCCGTCCTCTGGGTTTTCCAGGCCGAGGAAGGCAAAAAGAACGGCGGCCATGCCGATTGCTGGCGGGTTGTCCGTCTGGCCGACAAGGCCGAAGAAACCCGGCTTGTCATGACGATGTGCGGCGGCAACGCCCTGGTGATGACCGACGGCGCCGGCAAGCTGATTTGGCGAAAGTCGGGTTTCCACTACGAATCGATCGACGTCGGTGAAATCCGTAAGGATCGCCCCGGCCTCGAAATCGTCGTCGACGTCGACCACCTTCCTAAGCCGCCCAAGCCGCTCTGCCTGTTCGACGAAACGGGCGAGGAGTTGGGACGAATCGATACCGACTACACCCGGCACCACAAACTGGTCGATTGGGACGGCGGCGGCCTGATGGAAATCGGATCGGCGCTCCCTTGCGGCCTGTTCGACGGATATGGCCGCCGGGTCCTCACCTTTCAGGTCGACGAGGATGAAAAGCCCTGGCAACTTGTGGCCGTCGATCTCACCGGCCACGGCCTGCGCGACGTGATGCTCCTGACCGATAACGACCGGGTCGAGAAGGTCTATCTCTACAAGAATCCGACGCCCGCTTCGACTCCGGCAAAGGCGCCTGCCGGAACGGGCCTGAACTTCACGTTGTATTGACTCGGTCTTCGCGCATGCCGCCAACGCGTGGAACTACTGGACCGCCAAGGAATAGGAGTCTTGTCATGTTGCTCAAACAGATGTCACGGTTCCTGTCGATCACCTGTCTGATTGCATCGATTTCCGTCTCGGCTGTGGCTACTGAAGCGGCGTCGCGTCATCGGTTCATTTCGATCGGTGTGGCAAAGGTCGACGTAACTCCCGAGGGACCGATCCGGATGCACGGCTACGCCTCTCGCAAGACCGAGTCGACCGGCGTGGCTCAACGGCTCTGGGCCAAGGCCATGGCGCTGGGCGACGACGATCAGGGCCCGGCGATCCTGATCACCGTGGACAACTGCATCGTGCCGGGGGTGGTAATCGAAGAGGTGTCCCACCGGCTGAACGAGAAAGCCGGCATCCCGCGGGAACGACTGGCGGTCTGCGCGACCCATACCCATGCCGGGCCGATGCTCCGAGGGGCTGCACCCTTCATCTTCGGCGAGCCGATCCCTGCGGAACACCAGGCACGGATCGACCGCTACACCGAGCGATTTATCGGCTGCCTGGAGCAGGTGGCGCTCGACGCCCTGGCGGCCAGGCAGCCCGGCCGGCTCGATTGGGCCCAAGGGACGGTCCCGTTTGCGGGCAACCGGCGGAAGATCCGCGACGGGAAATGGATCGGTATGGGCTTCAATCCGGACGGCCCCGTCGACCACGCCCTGCCGATGCTTCGCGTCACCGACCCCTACGGCAGGCTCCGCGCGGTACTCGTGAACTATGCCTGCCATGCCACAGACGTCCGCTCCTACCGGCTACACGGCGACTGGCCCGGCTCCGCCCAGTTGGCCATCGAGGCAGCCCACCCGGACGCAATCGCCATGGTTGCCGCGGGCTGCGGCGCAGACGCCAACCCCGAGCCCTTCAAGGAGGAACGAGTGGACGAGCAGGGCCGGGCGGTTGCCGAGGAGGTTGAACGGCTGCTGGCCGGTCCGATGCGATCCATTTCGTCGCTGCCCAACTGCCGGATGAAGCGGATTGAGCTGCCGCTGGCCAAGCTGCCGACCCGGGCGGAATGGGAGCAGCAGGCGGCCGGCAACGACCGCCCGGCCTATTACGCCCGGGCTGTGCTCGCGCGGCTTGACCGCGGCATCGAACCGCTAACGTCATTCCCCTACACGGTCGCCACGTGGAACTTCGGGGATGGGCTGTCGATGGTCTTCCTACCCGGCGAGGTGGTGGTTGATTACGCGCTAAGGTTGAAGCGAGAACTGGGTGACGACCTCTGGGTGACGGCCTACGCGAACGACGTGCCCTGCTATGTTGCCTCGCGGCGGGTGATCGGTGAAGGCGGCTACGAGGTCACCGGGTCGATGCCCACCTACGACAAGCCGGCCGCGCTTGCCCCCGAGGTCGAGGACCTCATCGTCGGCACGGTCCACGAGTTGCTGCCGGAGCGAGTTCAATCGTTCCAGGCTGACGGGCTGCCCGCCCGGCCCAATATCGTCTGGATCACGTGCGAAGACATGAGTCTCAACCTGGGCTGTTACGGCGACACGTACGCGGTGACGCCCAACCTCGATCGGCTGTCCGCCCGGGGCGTGCGCTACACGAATGCCTTCTCGCATGCAGGCGTCTGCGCTCCCTCGCGGTCCGGGCTGATCACCGGAATGTACCCGACCTCGCTCGGGTCGCACCACATGCGGTGTACGACGACCTTGCCCGACTTCGTGAAGTGCTTTCCAGAGTATCTTCGCAAGGCCGGCTACTTCTGCACGAACCAGTCGAAAACGGACTACAACTTTGCCGTCCCGCCGAATGCCTGGGACATACCGGGCGGACCGAAGGCCCATTGGCGAAACCGGGCCCCCGGCCAGCCGTTCTTCAGCGTGTTCAACCTCACCGTCACGCACGAGAGCCGCATTCGGGCCAAGTACGACCGGCTTGACCACGACCCGGACGCAGCGGTGCTGCCGCCCTATCTGCCCGACACGCTCCTGGTGCGGCGAGACTGGGCCCGCTACCACGACCTGATCACCCAAATGGACGGCCAGGCGGGCGAGATCCTCAGCCAGCTCGAAGAGGACGGGCTGGCTGACGAGACGATCGTTTTCTTCTTCTCCGACCACGGCGTGGGGCTGCCGCGAGCGAAACAGTGGATCTACGACGCAGGCACCCACGTTCCCCTGATCGTCTGCTTCCCCAAGTCCTACCGCCGTCTGGCTCCGGCCCAGCCGGGCAGCGCCATCGACCGCCTGGTGGGCTTCGTCGACATCGGCCCGTCGGTTCTGAGTCTCGTCGGGTTGGAGATTCCGGAGCACGTTCAGGGCGTGCCGTTTCTCGGCCCCCGGGCGGGCGAGCCGCGACGCTACCTTTACGGCATCCGCGACCGGATGGACGAACGCTACGACATGAGCCGCACGGTCCGCGACGACCGGTACAAGTACCACCGGAACTACTTCCCCTGCCGCCCCTTCGCTCCCTGGCTCGACTACATGGAGAAGCTCGCCACGATGCAGGAGTGGCGCCGCCTGGACGCCGAAGGGAGACTGTCGGGAGTGCAGGCCTTCTTCATGCGAAAGAGCAAGCCCGTCGAAGAACTCTACGAGATCCAGGCCGACCCCGACGAGCAGGTCAACCTGGCCGGCCTGCCGGAGCACCGCGAGGTCCTCGAGCGTATGCGGGCGGCCCACTTCGACTGGGCGCGGCAGACACGCGACCTGGGCCTGCTGCCCGAGCAGGACATGCGAGACCGGGCCCGCGGCTCGTCTGAATACGAAATGGCCAGACAGGACGAGGGGGCCTTCCCGTTCGAGCGGATCTTCGAAACCGCGGTTCTCTCCGGCGAAGGAGCGCCCGCGGTGCCCAAGCTGGTCGATCGGCTGAGTGACGAAGATGCGGCCGTGCGGTTCTGGGCAGTAATCGGGTTGACCAACGCCGCCGGCGAGAGCCCGTCGTCCGCAACGCTGGACGAACCGGCAGTTCGAGCACTCCAGAAGACGCTGGCCGATCCTTCTGTCGAGGTCCGTATTTCCGCAGCCGAAGCGTTCTGCCGGGTTGACTGCGAGGAGCAGGCTGTGCCCGTGCTCGTCGAGACTCTTTCTCACGAGAGTTTTTGGGTGCGTCTGGAGGGGGCCAACGCCCTGGACCGCATTGGCGAGAAGGCACGGCCGGCCTTGGCCGCCTTGCAGAAGGCCGCGGCCGATCAGAGCGACGAAAACCTGTTCGTCCGTTGGGTGGTAGGGCACACGTTGCGCCTGCTCGGCGAGTGAAGAGGGGGGCTGAAGCAATTCATCACTTTTGGCTCGACCAAGAAGAGGAGCAAGACTCCAGCCAACCGGAGTAGCTGGAAAGGCCGGCCGCCCGGACTATTCACGCGTGTGAAAGCCTGCTTCACAGATATGCTCGTACCAGACATCTAGCGAGAATCGCCACGTCATTCCCGCGCAGGCGGAAATCCAGACAATGAATAGCACGTGGAGTTTGTTCTGGATTCCCGCCTGCGCGGGAATGACGTGGTTTTCTTTCCTGCGATCCGAACTCAGATCGGGATCTCTTCCCACGTCTTCCTATCCGGACCGCGGCAACACTCGCCATGTCTTCGAAGGGTGTTCCAAGCCCGGCCTCATCGCCGCGCATGAGACTGTCCGTTCCACCGTCGACGAGGATGACCGTATCGAGATTCAGTTCCCTCACAAGTTCGCGATACCCCGCGAGAAGCGGTTTTACACCCATGCGGTGGAACGAATAGATGGAAACCTCTTCGCCCTGTTGGCGAAACCAACTTGCGAGAACCTGTTCGGGGAAGTAGTACGCATAGCCCTGGGAGTCAGCGGTCACTTCCAGAAGCCCGGGCGCCAGGCGGCGGCCCACAGAATCCGGCAAACTGGAGAATGAGAGATTCGCCAGATAGGCATCCCGACCTGAGGCTTTGAGAAGGAAGTACAACGGCAGGCCGGTGAAGACGTCGAATCCGCCTCCCGCCCCAGCGATCAAGATCCGTTGGCTGTTCTCCAGCTCTGCGAAGAAGGGCAACTCGAAGCCATGTAGCGACGACATCGTTTACTCGTTCCTGGTTTGGAGGAAGAACGCGGATACTGAGCTGCGAGGCGTCATTGTAAGTCAGCCTGCGGGCCTGTAGTAGGTATTTGAGTCGATTTCGGAAGGTGATCCGCCGACTACGTCGCTGGTTCTGATACTTCGCCTTCGGTGGACGTCTTCTGGTAAGCTCTTCGGCTCTGAGTACCGGTTATGCCGGTGCCCCGATATGAGCGTCTTGGGGGGCTGGTGTTTGCCACTCATGACCCGCCCTCCTGTGTGCCATGGGCCCGATAGGCAATAAGGCAACTTCCTGCTAGAATGCGACTTGTGAAGAATGTCTGTCTGCCGGTCAGGGCACAAATCTGCTGCCTACAAGGTGATAGGCAGAAACTACCCATACGCGAGTTCCCTTGCCAATCCGTTCGGATGAATGAATATCGTCATCCACAACTATCTGTCGGGCAGTTTCCTGCTTGAGCGTGAACCTGGTGTCTGGGATGCGATCGTCATTCTTGACTCTGGGATATCGCACACGGATTTCGTCGCACAACATGCGCGGCGGCACCTCTACTTGCGATTCGATGACGTTGACTCCGACATTCCCGGTAAACGGACACCGACAGCCCACGATATTCAATCAGCACTTGATTTCGCAACACAGTCGCAGAACCTGATGGTTTGTTGCCGTGCCGGTCAATCACGCAGCGCTGCAACCGCTTTCTTGGTATGCCATGAACGGATTGGTGTCGCAGCGGCACGCCAACTCCTGAATCCCAGACGCCATATTCCCAACTCGCTGGTCATTGATCTTGGCGCACGGCTCATCGACAACCTCCTTGTTCTTCAGACATTTGCCGAATGGCAGGCCGAAAATAAGCACATTAGGCTGTCGAATCACCTGGACGACATAGAACGCGACTTCGACGAATTGGAACGCCAAGGTGCTCGCAATCGCATCGTCGAAGCGTAGCGCCGGCGATATGCCGGATGTCGTCACTTCGATTGCGAGTGCTCAATGGGGCGGCATCTGTTGGAGTGGCTGACATATTTGATGTGCTGCAGCAAAGTGATTCCCATTCAAGGCTATTCCGGTGTCCTGCCAAAGGGAGCATCCCATGGAGCCACTGCTACTGGCGAAAGCGTTCAAGTACTTGGGTTTTGAAGCGGCCAAGGGGGCCATCGTCCACGGCGCCGTTTACGTCGATCAGGAAGGCATCTACCTGTTTCACGAGAAGCATACGTGGGAGTCGGCCAATACGGCCGCGGCGACTTTTGGGCTGATCGGGGCCCTGATCCACCATCTCTGCACGAAGAACAAGACGGTTGACTATCCGTTCGACACGACAGAGGTCGGCAGTCTGCCTCGGGAGTTGTTCGACCGGTTCAATCTGAGAAAGATGAAGGACAGTGCCTTGCTGTCCATCGTTCCCAGGGCCAGCGTGGGTGAGCTGAAGAAGACGTTGACGGGCGGGGCAACCATTACGGTCGGCTCGATTCAAATCGTGCCCATCGCTCCAAAAGGCAAAGTCTGGAAGCAACTGCCGGAGATGGGCTACGGCAGCAACGATGGGTTCTGATTCATTTCGGCTCGTCCGATTTCTCGGTTGCCGGCTCCTTGGCGGCCGGCGCCGAGGGCGGATCGGGTTCGCCGAGGAGTTCCGCCAGCCTCTCACCGAGTTCCGGCCCGCGGATATTCATGCCGATCACCTTGCCGTCTTTGCCGACCAGCATCACCGTGGGATAGGCGGCCACGCCGTAGCGAGTGGCCATCATTTCTCGGCCGTTTTTCTTCAATTCCTCGTCGTAGACGATGGTCCAGGGGAGCGGATTGTTCTTCAGGTACGAAACGAGCGCGCCCCGACTCTGATCTACGTTGATCCCCACCACGTCAAAACCAAGCTGGTGGTACTTCTCGTAGTTTTCCAGAATGTTGCCCATCTCTTCGATGCAGGGACCGCACCAGGTGGCCCAGAAATCAACCAACACCACCTTTCCGCGGTATTGATCCCACTTGAGCTCTTCCCCTTCGAGCGTCAATCCCTCCAACGGCATCTCGTTGCCCGGGAGATGCAGACGCCGCGCCGCTCCGATCATCATGGCTGCCAGTTCAGCAACCTGCTCGTCCTTCTGTCCGGCAAATGCCTTGCCGTAGCGCTCGTAATACTTGGCCGCTTCTTCGGGAGTGAGGACACGTTCCAGCGTGTTGATGAACTGCATCGCCAAGCCGGCATCCTCCGCCGGCGGAGGAGACTGCTCCAGGAACTTGGCGAAGTCTTCCATGAACGCGAGGATTTCTTCCCTCTTGGCCGATCTCAGCTTCTGGAACCGGCGGATGAATTCGTCGACCTTCACGAGCCGGACCAGGGAACCGTAGCCGGCCGCTTCGAGTTCGGCAGGCATGGCCGCTCGCTTCGTCTTCGCCGCAGCGACTTCCGCCTGATCCAGCAGGCCCAGGCCGGCGAGCTTGTACTGAACTGCTTCGCTTGCTTGTCCCTCCGGCGGCTTGGCGGCCAGAATCCGGTCGCTTGCCGCAACGACCGTGTTGCCGATCTTGGCTACGAACGCCCGCATGGACTCCGGATCGCGAGCGGGCGGTTCTTCCTGGGCCAGCCCCTCGAGAAACGCAAACAGTTCGCTCGGCGTCCCTTCCGGGATGGGAAACATCTCGGGTTTGGGTTCGGGCTTGGGGGCTGCAGCGGCCTTCACCTCCTCTGCCGGGGGCTCCTTGGCGACACTCCCGTTCGAACAGCCGACACAGAACACCGTCAGACCGAGCAACGCCACAGCGATAAGACGACGCAGACCACGTTCGTTCACTCTCACAAAACAGTCTCCTCAAACATCGGGAAGTGGAGGCCTCAACCGGCTCGTACCACGCTAGCGGATCGACTCGGGCGGTACAACCTCAAGTGGCACGTGCGCCGCCGCCCAGGGACAAGTCCCCACCTGCCATGAGCAACTCCTGACGCGAACTGACGTCCAAGCGCCAGCAGACAGCCGGCTCAGGATCGTCGAATCAAGGACTGTCATATAGTCGCCTTTCGCTTCGCGAAAGCAGCGACACTTTCGCGGAGCGAAAGACGACAGTGCTCTCCTCGGCAAGCCTTAGGGGATTGTCGCGTCCTTCTCGATCCCGGCAAGCCTGTTCTCTTGTCTAACGAGCCGCTTACCGCCGAGTGAGTGGTGTCGGACACCTCGTCAGGATGGGCGACGCAGGCGACGCGTCATTTCGCGTGGAACGCGGTAATGATATCCCAAGCTTCCTGGGCGGTTTCTGCGAAACTGATCAGGTTAAGATCACGATCGTCGATCGTTCCTTCGTCGGCCAGATGCTGGAAGTTGATCACATTCTGCCAGAACTCGCGGCCGAACATGATCACGGGCACGTCCTGCATGCGGCCCGTCTGTCTCAGGGTCAAGGTGTCGAACAGTTCGTCGAGCGTGCCGAAACCGCCGGGAAACACGACCAACCCTTTGGCACGAAGCAGAAAATGCAGCTTGCGGATGGCGAAGTAGTGGAACTGGAAGCAGAGTTCCGGTGTGATGTAGGGATTGGGGCGTTGCTCCATCGGCAACTTGATGTTGAGACCAATTGATTTGGCGCCCACGTCGTAGGCTCCGCGGTTCCCGGCCTCCATGATCCCCGGCCCGCCGCCGGTTACGATCACGTAGTCGCACTTGCCGTCCTTCTGGCAGGTGGTTGAGACAAGCCGTCCGAACTCGCGAGCCACGTCGTAGAAGTGGCTCTTGGCCAGCAGCCGCTCCGCCCTGGCAACATCCCGCCGGCGCTGCGGATCGTTGGGCTTGCCTGCCAACCGGGCCTTGGCCTCTTCGAGCCTCTTTTCGGCCGCCGCTCGTTCGACAATCCGCGTCCCGCCAAAAACCACGATGGTTGAGGCCACGTTCTGCTCTTCGAAGGCCATTTCCGGCTTGAGCAGTTCGAGTTCCATCCGGGCCGGCCGCAAACGGGGATCCGAAAGGAAATCGATATCCTTGTAGGCCAGCCGATAACTGGGGGACTGCAGGATCCGTTCGATGTTTCTTGCCGTCTCCTGGTCGTGACTCATCCGCACGCACTCCTGTGTCTGGTGATATCTCGTTCGAATCTGCGAATCCTGCCAACCCTTCTATCCGCCCACCTCAGCCCACTATCGTGCCAAATATCGTCTCGGCCAGCCAACGCCAATGGACAATCCAGACTAGCGAGCCCAGACCCAGCCAGGCCACCGGCGGCACGCGACGCCACGGAGCATGCAGCCGGCCCGCGATCCTCGATGCGAGGGCAAGCAGGATCGTGGTTCCGCCCACGGCGACCGCCGCCTGCCAGCCAAGCATGGCTCCTGCCAGTGCCGACGACCAAATCAGGTCGGGCTTCTGATCCCGTTCGAGCAGCCACCAGCCGATCAAGCCCATGACGGCTCCTGCCGAGAGTCCGGCCAGGGCGTCTACGAGCCCGGGGACGGGGCCGGTGGTGAGTATGCCGGCCGGCTGGGGATGCAGATGAGGCCAGACCAGCGATCCGACGACCGCCACGATCATGCCGGGCAGGAAGAGCCGTGGAGGCACCTGGTGGCCGTCATAGCGAATCAGGGAGGCAGCGAGTAGCGTGCAGAGCAGCAGCAGGTGCCAGCCCATGGTGCCCGCCAGTTGCCAGAGCGTGAGTTCGGGAAAGATGAACCCGTCGACGACGGGCAGCGGTCGTACCGGGAGATTTCCGCCCAGCGTTGCCCCTTCGGTAAACGCGATCAGCAAGAACAGGGCCGCGGTGACTGCCTCCACGAGCGGATAACGGAGCGGTATCCAGGTGCGACAGTCGCGGCAGCGACCGGCGAGCATGATCCATCCGAACACGGGCACGTTGTCGTGCCAGCGGATCGGATGCCGGCACTGCGGGCAATGAGAACCCGGATAGCTGAGGCTCAGTCCTGCCGGAAGCCGATAAACCACCACGTTCAGGAAACTGCCTACCGCACCCCCCACGGCGGCCATCCAGAATGCGGCAATCCACATGAAGGCCGATTCGCTCATGCTGTGTCCGTCTGTTCTGTCGGCTACCAGGGACGATCGGGAGACCACACGGGGCGCTGCCGGGCGGGAGGTTCCGATTTCGGCGCCGGTTTCGGAACAGGTCGTACCTCCTGGCGGTCGACGTCCGGGGCCGGCTCTCGACGGCTTTGGAGTTTTGCCTCCTGTGCCGGCGGATCGGAACGAAGCGTCTCGCGAGGCGCCGAAACGGTCCGGAACGGTGATTTGGTTGTGCCAGGAGGAGCTTCCGACGTCCCCGCTTCACGATCGTCACCGGCCAGTTCGCGAGTCTGGGGAATGGCAGGAGACAGTTTCGGGGCCTCAACAACCTGTTCGTAGGGGCGGACGCGGGGCGTATCCGTGGCGATCCATCGGCCCCGCCCGCCAAGCTCGACTTCCACGATCGAATCGGTTTGCAGGTTGCGGCCGTCGCTGGTCTTGTATCGGACGAAGAGTTGGAGCTGGTCGTGCCGCGGGGGATCGCCGGGCCAAGGCAGTTCCAGGTGCAGCCCGGGCAGGTCGCCATCGCGGAACAGCTTGGCAACTTCCTCGGCCTCGAAATGCCACTGGGCATAGCGGGCCGTTTCGGCCGGTTCGGCGGGGTCGATGAGCACGACGGAAACCTCGGCGGCATCCGCCAGCATCTGGTTCGAGCTGTCCCAGGGTTCCACCACGATCACCAGCCCGTCGTCGCCCGGCTTGTCGTCCAGGTGGAGCGTGCCGATCATCGAAGCCAGTTCGATCCGCTTGATCCGACTGCTGTCCAGAGCGACTTCTTCGGGGGGTACAACCTCGATCCGAGGATCCAGCAGAGCGGGTTCTTCGAGGCTTGCCGTGGAGACTGCCGTCCTCGACCGGCGCCGAGATCCCGAGTCGCCTGGACCAGGCAGTGGGCGGTCTGCGGGGAGGTCTGGACGCGATCCGGTATCGGGGAGCAAGGAATCGGGGATCGCTCCGCCGGGCGTGGGCTCCGGGGGAAACTCGATGACCGGGGGACGGAACTCCCCCGGGTCGAAAGGCGGCGGGGCGTCTGATTTCGGGATCGCTCGTTTCGGACGACTTGACGCCGGTTCTTGGGCGTCGTTTTCTTCCGAGGCGGCGAGACGTTGCTTCAGATCGGAGTTCTCATCGGTGAGCGATTCCAGTTCGAACTCCATTTCCCAGAGGAGTCCGTTGAGTTGCGAGTTCTCGCGTTCGAGCGCGACCACCCGCCGTTCGCACAGGCCCCGACAGCCGCCGGCGCAGAGGCATGACAGGCAGAGGAAAAGCAACCAATGGGATTTCATTTTGCCCTCGCAGGCACAGAGCGGAGAACCGCGTCTACTCGCGATTCCCGCTCGCCCGGTTCTGCGGTGAAGCAGATGCCGGCGGCCTGAACCGCGAGCCCCCCTGAGAGCAAAACCGCGTCCGTGCGTCGATCAATCCTTGCTATGCGGATCGGCCGGGAGAACTCTCCGGGCGATCCTCGGCGACGACGCCATCCCTGCACCGTCGCATCCGCTTGTCTTCTCTACTCTTTGACAACCCGTTCGATCACTTCGTCGATGAGGCCGTAAGCGCAAGCCTCGTCGGCCGACATGAAGCGATCGCGATCGGTATCCTTCTCGATCTCGGCCAAGCTCCGACCCGTGTGCTTGATGAGGATGCCGTTGAGTTTGTCCTTGATCTTTCTGAACTCCTTGGCATGGATCATGATGTCTTCGGCCGTTCCCTCCATCCCGGCCATCGGCTGATGGATCATGATCCTCGAATTCGGCAGAGCCTTGCGTTTCCCCGGCGCTCCCGCGGTGAGCAGAACCGCTCCCATCGACGCGCACTGGCCGACACAGTAGGTCGCCACGTCGCAGGTGATGAATTGCATGGTATCGTAGATCGCCAGACCCGCCGTGACCGCCCCGCCCGGAGAGTTGATGTAAAGATGGACGTCGGCTTTCGGATCCTCGGACTGCAGGAAGAGCAACTGGGCCACGATCGCGTTGGCCACTTCGTCGTTGACTCCCGTACCCAGGAACACGATGCGATCCTTCAACAGGCGACTGTAGATGTCCATCGCCCGTTCTTCGCGACCGCTTTTCTCGATGACGTATGGGATCAACGGCATGGATTTCTTCGCTCCCTATGGTTGAGATCACCCGATGGCCGGCCGGCTGGTTGGATCTGGAGGAGTGCGTTTCCGGATTGGAGCCGGAGACAGACGACCCTTCTTCGTTCGGCCTTCAATCGTCCTCGTCGTCGGCGTCCGCAGCAGACACCGTCTTGGTCAGCAGATCGTCGACGAGGCCGTATGCCTTGGCCTCTTCGGCGGTCATGTAGTAGTCGCGGTCCGTATCCTTGGCGATCACTTCCAGAGGTTTTCCCGTGTGTTGGGAAAGAATCTGGTTGAGCGTATCCCGCGTCTTCAGGATCTGCTCGGCCTGAATCTCGATATCGGAGACCTGCCCGCCGACGTTTCCGTAAGGCTGGTGAATCATGACCTTGGCATGGGGCAGAATGAAGCGTTTCCCTTTTGCCCCGCCGGCCAATAACACGGCGCCGCCGCTGGCCGCCTGGCCCACGCAATAGGTTGCCACAGGACAGGAGAGGATCTGCATCGTATCGTAGATCGCCAACGTAGCGTTCACGCTTCCGCCGGGCGAATTGATGTAGAAATGGATATCCTTGCGGCGATTCTCGCTCTGCAAGTACAGCAATTTCATCACCAGTTCGTTGGCGTTCTCGTCAACGATCACACCCTGGAGAAAGATGATGCGATTCTCCAGCAGCAGATCGCCCAAGGTCATCTGACGCTGCCGCTGGTATTCTCGGTAACTTGCCATCGGGTCGACCGGCAGCGGATGAAAAAGACGGCTCATGTCAGCTCCGACGTGATCTTGGGGATGTTTGTCTATCGGGAAGCGATTTCACATGGTTGGGCTAGAGACTTTAGCGCAAACGGCCAATTTGCACAAGAGCGCATCGGGCCGGGACGGGAAAAGAACGACCCGGCCGGGGCAACCGACCCGACTGCCTCAGATTTGGAGAGACTCGACCCCGCTAAGTGGGGGAATCTAGCTCTCCTCTTTGGCTTCCTCCGGCTCGCTTTCAGCCCGGGCCTCGGGGATCTCGGATTCCTCCTCGCCACCTCCCGCCGCCCGATTGATCGCGGTCGAATCGGGATGACCCAACTCGTACGGCACTTCGGTGAACGTTGCCTCGGCCAAGATCAAGTCGATCACCTTGCGTTCGATGATCTGATTCCGCAAGGCGTCCATCGTGCCGCTCTTCTCAAGTCGCGACCGGACTCGGCGCGGCGTCTCTCCGCTTTGCATGGCGATCAGGGCGATCTCGGCGTCGTAATCCGCCTCATCCGCGTCGATGTCCTGGTCCTCGGCGATCCGTTCGAGAATGAAGTGTTCCTTCAAGGCCCGCGCCGTTTCCACGCGGCTGTTCTGACGCAGTTGATTCTCGTACGAGCGGATCTCATCCTCGCCGAAGCCGCTACGCTGCAATTCCATCACAGCCCGGTTCATTTCTCGCTCGCTCTGCCGCTCCAGCAGGCCGGGTGGCAGGTCCCAGTCGGCGGCCACCGTCAGAGCTGCTGTCACCTGCTCCCGTGCGCGGCGGTGCTGCTGGTACTCCAGTTGGCGTTTGAGGTTATCGCGAACGGCATCGCGCAGATCGGCTTCCGACTCGAAGTCGCCAATCTTGGCGAGAAAAGCCGGAGTCAACTCGGGAAGCTCCAGGCGTTTGACTTCGAGAATCTCGAATTCTGCCGTGACGGCCTCGCCTCGCAGGGCCCGGTTCGGGGCGTCGTCGGTCAGCGTCGCCTCCGCCGATACCTTGTCGCCCGCTTTTGCCCCCTCCATCAACTTGTCGAAACCCTCGATGGTGCCGTCGCGGAAACTCAAGGACGAACGAATCCGGATGACCTCCTCTTCCGCACTCGAGAGCGTCTGCCCACTGTGGACGAAAGACAGGTTCGTGACGATGTAGTCGCCAGGGGAGGCCGGTCCGTCCTTCGGCGCCAATTGGCCGTAACGCGCCAGCACCTGCTCGAATTCCTGATCGACGTCGGCTTCGCTGAATTCCCGCACCGGGCGTTCGATCTTCAAACCTCTCCATTGGGGGACCTCGAACTCCGGCCGGACTTCAAGATCGAATTCGAACGTCATCGGGCCCTCGTCAGGCAACTGGACGGCCTCGAAGTCGAAATCCGGCTCGCTGATCGGCGACAGTTTCTCCGAGTCGCTGATCTGGCCGATGCTGTCCATCAACAGGGAGCTCTTCACCCGATCCGCAACGTCTTTGCGGAAGCGGGTTTCGATCAACTTGCGGGGAGCCCGGCCGGGTCGGAAGCCGGGTACCTGCGCGGACGTCATTAACTCGCTGAACTCCTTGTCGAAGTACCGTTCGATATCCTCGCGCGGAATGCTCACCGTCACATGGCGCTCACAAGCACTTCGAGCGTCGATCTTCACTTCCAGGCCAAGCGAAACCTTCTCTTCGGATTCCTCTTGATCCGTGTTTTCCTCAACGGCGACATCCTCTGCAGAGGGGAGAGAGTCGTTCTCGGGGCGATCGGTTTCGGCCATACCTGCGTACTTTGCGGAAAAAGGCTGCCTCAAAGAAATAGAAAGAGCGGGTGATGGGAATCGAACCCACGACAACAACGTTGGCAACGTTGTGCTCTGCCAGCTGAGCTACACCCGCAACGGTTGAGCCCTGCACCTTCAACCCCAGGGAAGGCACAAAGACCCTGAAAAATCGAATTATAAGACTCCCCCGCAAGCATTCAAGGGGTTGGGGCCGTCCCCCGTAGTAGAGCGTATGGCAGGGGGATCGTCAATGGCTCTCGTCAGAGACCCACGGGCCGAGCTTCCCTGGGAACGCCTTCAAGGTGACAATTTGCCACGTTTCCCCTCTTGTTTCGGCCGGTTGCTTCCTGATCCTTTCTCGAATCGCTCTTGCCTGCACAAAACCGCTACAACCGTAAGCACTTGCAGCCGGGCAAGTTGCCGGCTATCATGCAGCCAACTTCGCGACTCGTGGCCGTTTTCGCCAGTTCAATCTGACCTCCGCTCATCGAAAGTCGCCGATTCGATGCATGCGACCCTGGTCGTCGTCGGCGGCAAAGCCGACAAACGACAACTCAACCTCGAGCTTCCGGTCATCCTCGGACGGAGCCGGCAAGCAGATCTGACCATCGTTCACTCGCTCATCAGTCGCACGCATTGCGAACTGTGTGAGCAGAACGGTGCGGTCCTGCTCCGCGACCTGGGATCTCTGAATGGGACCTTCTGCGGGGACCGCAGGATTCAGTCCGTGCTGCTCATGCCCAACGATCGGTTCTCGATCGGCCCTCTGACCTTTGAAATCCGGTACGAATCCGGTCTCGGTGCTCGGAAAAGAGGCGGAGCAGGAGACGTTCGGGGGGCTTCCGGGACACCGATTGAGCTGGCTGAGCCCATTGAGTCCGGCCCCGTCGAACTGGACGAAGCGGCCGAAATCTCCGGCCTGTTTGACGCACCCACCTCCCAGGCTCGACGCGACGGCTCCCGGGAGGAGGCAGACGCCTCGACCGGTGACGTCTCGAGTTCTAATCCCCGATTGCGGTCGAGGGATCCTCAATGAGGTCCACCACTTGAAAGGCTTTGTGCCCTTTGAAGGAACCGGGGGCGGCGTGGAATTTCGGGACTCCTTCAATGGTGACCAGCATAGGGGAGCGGATGTCTTTCTGAGTCGTGATGATGTCGCCCACCTGGAGTGCGACCAACTCACCCGTCGTGATCCGCGTTTGGGCAAGCCGGACGCGCAGTTCCACCAACGAATTCCGCAAGGCTCGCCCGATCTGCTGAATGGATTCCTCCGAAGCCTTACGTTTCCCGTAGGTGATCCAACTGTTGGCCGACAGCTTTCCGCTGATCCGCTCAATCGAATTGTACGGGATGCACAGATTGAGCATTCCGCGGATTTCGCCCAACGCGACTTCGAAGCTGATGAGAACCACCACTTCGTTCGGCGGGACGATCTGGACCAGTTGCGGATTGCTCTCGACGCGAACCACCTCGAGTTGCAGTTCCAGCACGTTTCTCCAGGCCTGAGCCAGCTCGGCCAGGAAGAGGTCGGTAATTCGCTTGACCAGAAGTCGTTCGATCTGGGTCAGGGGTCTGCGAGCCAAGGGGCTGGCTTCGCGTCCGCCGCCGAGCAAGCGGTCGATGATCGGATAGAGAATCGAGGGGTTGATATCGAGAATCAGATTCCCTTCCAGCGGCTCGGCACTCAGCAGATTGAAGCAGGTTGGATTCTCCAGGCTGAACACAAACTCGCTGTAGGTCAATTGGTCGACGCTGGTCAGCTTCACTTCGATCATGCTGCGGAGCATCGCCGAGAGTCCGGCCGCGAAGTTGCGGCTGAAGCCCTCGTGAAGCGTCTGCAAAGCTCGCATCTGCTCCTTGCCCACGCGCTCGGGGCGTTTGAAGTCGTAAGGCGTGATCTTCTCTCGCGGCTTTGTGGGCGCCCCTCCCGGTGCAGGGATGGGAGCGGCCGGCGCGCTCGGCTTGGCGATCGAGGCCGCCGACTCTCCGGTTGAAGCCATTGCGGACAGGAGGCTTTCGACCTCCGCCTGGCTCAAGACGTCTCCACCCATCGATTCAATCCTTGAATCTGACCAACTGCAAGCTGGTACGCTCCTTCGCCGACAACGCCGAACGATCGCAAACTCCGGCAACTACTCGCGAATCTGGCCGCTGCCGTAGACCACGTATTTGTAACTCGTCAATTCGTTGATTCCGCACGGGCCGCGGGCGTGAAACTTGTCGGTGCTGATGCCGATTTCCGCCCCCAGACCGAATTCGCCTCCGTCGTTAAACCGCGTGCTCGCGTTGATCATCACGGCGGAACTGTCGATCCTCGCAGCGAATTCTCTTGCCGCGGCCAGGTCGGTCGTGACGATCGCTTCCGTGTGCGCGGAACTGCAACGGTTGATGTGCTCCACGGCCTCATCCAACGATCCCGCGACCTTGACCGAAATCGTCGGGCCGAGGTATTCCTCCAGATAATCCTGTTCCGAGGCCCGGACCGCTTCAGGTACCAGGCGACAAACAGCCGCATCGCCTCGCAACTCGATCCCTCGCTGCAACAGCGCCCCGGCAATTCGAGGCAGAAGCGACTCGGCGACCTCCGCGTGAATTACCAACGACTCCGCCGCATTGCACACGCCCATCCGCTGGCACTTCGAGTTGACGACCAGCCTCTCGGCTACATCGGGATCGGCCGCCTTATCGATGTATACGTGGCAGTTGCCGGCAAAATGCTTGATCACGGGCATCTTCGCCTCCTCGCTGACCCGGCGGATGAGGCCTTCGCCGCCGCGGGGAATCGCCACGCTGATGTACTGCGGCAGCCTGAGGAAATACCCCACCGCCGCTCGATCCGTCGTCGATACGAGTTGAAGTGCGTCTGGGGGTATGCCTGCGTCGGCCGCGGCCTCCGCCAGTACCTCGGCTATCGCCACGCTCGAATGGAAGGCCTCCTTGCCGCCGCGCAGAATCACGGCGTTGCCGCTCTTCACGCACAGGGCTGCGGCATCTGCCGTTACGTTCGGGCGCGACTCGTAGATGAAGAAGATCACACCCAGCGGCACCTGGACCTTCTGGACCTCCAGGCCGTTCGGGCGAACCGAAGACTCCAGGATCCGCCCGACGGGGTCGGGAAGCATGGCGACTTCCTCAAGCGCGCGAGCAATGGCGGCGATGCGGTCCGGCGTGAGTCGCAGGCGATCGATCTGCGCCTCCGAAAGCCCGTACTCCGGGGCGGCCGCCAGGTCGACTCGATTGGCCTCGGCCAACGCCACCGAGCGCTCGTGAAGAAGCCTTGCACTGCGGCGCAGCCAGTCATTCTTCTGATTTCCCGTTACCAAAGCCAACTCGGAAGCGGCACGATGGGCCCGCCGCGCCACATCGACACAGTAATCCTGCAGTTGCTCTTCACCGTTGTTTGTCATGAGTCCGTCTTTCCAGAATAGTCCGGTTGGCGTTTTGCTCGCCGCGGCAGCGCGACCGCAACAATTCGTCCCGGCCACGCGATCAAACCCCCATCATAGGCCTCAATCGGTCGCCAGGCAGCGAAACGGCAACCTGCTACATTCGGTCGAGTGGCTCACCAGGCGCACGGCAAGCCGCGTGAGTATCCCTGAGAGGAGGGATTCGGTCAACCGAGATTCCAAGGGAGAATAACAAAAATGGGGCGATTGGGAAAGGCGTGTGAAGAATCGCCATGTCGCGCACACGCAGCACACTCAGGGCGTAGCGATGGGCGTGGTGACCTGACCATGCACGCCCATCGCTACGCTCTGAGCGTGCCACCCAGAATGATCCGGGCTTGGCGGCGATCGTGTGCCGACGGAGGCTGCCCATTCTCGAGGGGCGAAGGAGAGCGAAATCCGATTCGTGCCGGACGCGTCCCAAGGTGTGGCGATTGGGACGCGTCCGGATGAGACCCTGCACGGCGGCATCGATGCCGGCTTGGCAGCCCTGTATAGGCCCGGACCTGGCCGGGACGACCCTGGAAACCGTCCCCAGGCTACCAAACGTCATCGGATTGCGCCGGTTGGAAACTCCATTCCGGACCGCAGCCGGTTCGGCGACAGGCAATGGTCCATGGTCCCCGCGACATATCGACCCTCGACGAGGAACAACAAACGGGACTTGATTTGTGTCGCGCAACAGCGTGACGTTGTTCGATGTCGAACCAATCCGAGTTGTTCGTCGGTTGCGTCGTGCAGCTTGCGGCAAGGCCTAAGCGGCGGCGCGGTCCAAACAGGGAGAAACCAACAATTGCATTTTCAGGAAACGTTCCCCAGTTGATCCGTAGAACAGGATCTGGTTGCGGTCGGTTTCCCAGATGGCCGTAAACTTCACGGCTCGCGGGCCATGAAGGCAGAAGTACATGCCGCAGGGCCGGCCTCCCCGGCGGAGTACGCGTTCTGTCATCTCAAAAGCGTCCAGCTTCAACTCATAGTGTTCGCACAGGGTCTCGTTCACGAATTCTCGAAGGGCGTCTACGTTGCTTATCTGGGTCAAACGAGTGTGCATTTTACAGGGAATCCTCCGTACTGCGCACAATCCCGGCGCAAATTGACGGGAGCGTGCAAGTGAGGAAAATTAGGGTGGGTGCTGACAAAAAATACTATCGGCAAAATAGGCAAGCAAGTTCTGCGTCAAAAACGCGAATTTAGGAGACTGAAGAAGAGTGGGGGGGTGCTTCTGTCGGCGCTATCCCATGGCACATACGAACCTAGGGCTAGTCGTCTCTCACGAGCACAATCCCGACCTGTTTTGCCGCAAGCCTTGCTATGCCTGCACGACCCGTCAAGTCTCGCTCGATTGCCTATTTCTTTTCGGCAGCATAGGCGTCAAACGCCTCTTGAACCCTTCCTTTTTTCTCATCGCCTTGGTGGAGCAGCACCCGATAGCGGAACACCATCGACTCGCCAGGCTGGAGCGTGTGCGAACCGTCCTTAGGATTGTCCTTCTCGAAGTCATGAATGCCAAACGGGTTGGCTGCGAAAAGACCGTACGTCCGCACGTGCCAGTAGGTTGGGAAGCGAAAACTGCTGGGATGATTGAGAACGGCTATCCCAAGCGTCTCGCCCTCTACGGGACCGTAATAGTCGACCCAGGTTGCCCGCTTTGCCCACGCGTCATCGTCGCGCTGGCCTTCGGAATTGACGATATGTCCACCCCAACTCGGGTCGGTTTCCGGCACTCCCATGCGAGCGTTCGGCTTGGCGGCATCGACTTTCATCGTCCCTGCCACGCGGATTCCAAACGTGCCTTCCTTCGTGTCGCCGAACGTGACCGGCTTATCGGTCGCCTTGACGATAATCTCAACGTCGATCCATCGCGACTGGGCGTCTGCGCCGAACACGAACGTGCGTTGATCCGTGCACTGGACGTTTCCGTCCCGATCGACCCAGTTGTTTTCCGTGACGATCTTGCCCGTCGAGCCGCTCGACATCTCGACGAACCGAACGTGCTTGATCGGATCGCGATGCCAAAAACTGCAGCCGTTGACGTCGCCGTGATTGAACCACAGGGAGCGGTGATGCGGATGGTCCTTGCGCTCCGACTTGTGTCCCTCTGCCATCGGATAGGCACGAGTCATTGCCTTTCCCGTCGGTCCCACAATCGGCCAGAGAATCGGCGTCTCGAAAACCTCGCCCTCGCCGAACCCAGTCAGGTACTCGGTGAACAGTTTCCCATCGACTTTCACGACGGCGCCCTTTTCGGAAGGGGTGACGGCGATCTCTCCAAAGGCCTCGGCGACCGTCCCCAGAACCAGGACACCCAACATTCCAACGCAAGTCATGGCGCGCAGCATCGACGTACTCCTCTTTTTCATCCGGTTCAGACTGGCAGATCCTCGGAAGCGGGCCCGATCAGCCGCCTCAGCAGCCAGGGCGCAGACGCCATCATACTCTGCCCCGTGTTGGCATGCCACTCATCGCGCCGGGCAAGACCCCGACCGCCACGAAGAAAGGGAAGAAGCCGAATACGGCCAGACGGATCACCAGATCCCGCAAGGACGACGGTTCTGCGGCGGGCGCGCGCTTGCCCCCCCGGAATTGTCACCGACTTGGCTGCATCAGGGTCTGGTACTCCCCAAACGGGAGGGAGCGGAACATGGCGATGAATTGATCCGTCTGCGCGACTCGGTTCCGGTCGGATTCCAGAAGGTGAGGGATCACGCGGTGTTCGCTTCTCGCTGACGATTCTTCCCCAAGGAAAGTGTCACCCTTGGGACGGACCGTAAGATGAACTTCCTGTGGTACTCGTCCGAGCCGCTGCAAGGCCCGGTTAAGCTGGATCCGTGGAAAGGGCGGTCGCGAGCCAGGATTCAGGCGAGTGTTCAAGAGACACTGCCAGTCACAGAATTCCAGGTAGAGCCGGAGGATTTCGCCGCGAGCCGGTTCCCGCGTATCGACCTCGTAGGTGAGCCAGGAGCTCTGTAGCTGCAGCTTGCCTGTCGATGCGTCGAAGACCTCCTCCAGTTCGGGCTTTGCCGAGAACCGAAGAAACTCATCAGGCTGCCCCAGCGCCCACGTTCGAAGTTGTTCTGAAAGGGTTTCCAACTCCCGGAAATTCAGCTCCGTCCGGACTTTTCTCAGGGGATCAAGCAGGATGATACGGTTTGCGGCACGGTCAAAAACCGTGATCTCTTGAGGATTTTCGAGATAATCGTAAACGAGGTCTTCGTAGAAGATCGTCGTGCTTCGGATCTTCGGTTCCTCCGCGTCCTCGGCGAATACCTGATTCTCGACACGAAACCCCTCGCCCAAGGACGGCAGACTTGCGGCACAAACGATCATTCCCGAGATCAACGACACTCCCAGCGACAGGGGGGGGCTCGTCAGCGGCTTGTCCATCGCAATCTTCTCCATGGTGAGAATCCGTTCCGCCACATGATATGGGCAGGATCAGTCAACGTACGGAGAATACCCGAGCCTTGGGCAACGTGTAAACCGCAATCAGCGAGGGCGCTCTGCCTGGATGGCGCCGGTTTGCCGTTCGACGACACACCCGCCCGGTGCTAAGATAGTCCCCTGCCCGTTTCGCAAGACCCGCCATCGGCCAACCCTTTCGGCTGCAAACACGAAACCACTCGTTCCCGCATTACCTGTCCACGATCTATGAAAACTGCCTACTTTGACTGTCTTTCCGGGATCAGCGGCGACATGACCTTGGGGGCCCTCGTTGACGCGGGCGTCCCTCTGGAGGACCTCAACGTCGCGATCGAGTCTTTAGGCCTGCCCGGCTGCCACCTGGCTGCGGCGGAGGTCAAGAAAAACGGCTTCCGTGCCCTTCAGGTCACCGTGCTGTATCAAGAGGAGCATGCGCACCGCCACCTTTCTCACATACTTAAGATGATCGAGGGCAGTGCACTCAACGATCGTCAGAAAGACATGGCCGCCCGGGTGTTCCGGCGGCTTGCCGAGGCCGAGGCCAAGGTCCACGGGACGACCATCGAAAAGGTCCATTTCCACGAAGTGGGGGCCGCCGATTCGATTGCCGACATCGTTGGAGCGGCGGTTGGCTTGGACTTGCTGGGAGTCGAGCGAATCGCCGCATCGCCCGTTCCAACCGGGTGCGGGACCGTCAGAATCGCCCATGGCTTGTGCAGCGTGCCTGCACCGGCAACTGCCGAACTGCTTGCCGGAATTCCCCTTGCGGAGTGTTCGATCCCGAAAGAGATGACGACGCCGACAGGCGCGGCGATCCTGGCGACTCTCGCCGACCGTTTCGGCCCGTTGCCGGCAATGAGAATCGAGAAGATCGGCTACGGCGCCGGCCAGCGCGAACTGGAACAGCAACCCAACATCCTTCGGCTCCTCATTGGAGAGACCGAACTGCGGGAGGCTAGCCCCGCCATCTGGATTCTCGAAGTCAACCTGGACGACATGCCGGGCGAGCAGATTGCCTATTGCACCGAACGCCTGTGGGACGCCGGCGTGCTGGACGTCTACACCACCGCGATCCAGATGAAGAAGAATCGGCCGGCGGTCAAGCTGACCGTTCTCTGTTCCGCCGATCGGATTGAAGATGCTGAGAAGACCCTCTTGCGCGAGACCACGACGTTGGGCATCCGCCGCTGGCAGGCCCAGAGGACCGTACTTGACCGAACCGCCCACACCGTCGAAACTCCCTTGGGCAGCGTGGCAGGCAAAGTCGGCCGACTGCCGGACGGATCGCTGCGGTTTGCTCCGGAGTACGAGGCTTGCCGGCAAGTGGCCCAGCGCGAGAACGTGCCGCTCCGTGAGGTCTTCGAGATGGTCCAGCGAGCCTTCAATCCCTCGTTGGTGGAATGGTCTGAAGCCGATTAGACCCCCATGGAGGGACACCAATGGATCTGCTTCTTGTATGGTTGGCCTTGCTGGCGGAAGGCAATATCGCCCACGTCTTCCTGATCGCCGCGATCCTGGTGCTGACCCTCACCATGCTGCTACGGCTCTACCGCTACCAAGCCCGGAACAGGCGGCAGACCTCGTGCCGTCTGCCGGCACGCCACGTGCAGCCGGACCCCCGCGGTCTCCGTGCCGGAGCTCCAGACAGCGTCGTCCAGTGGGAGGTTGAGATGCACCAGCTCGCCCGGGATCTCAAGGGCGAGATCGACAGCAAGATGGTGGCCCTGGGCCACCTGATCCGGGATGCCGATCGGGCTGCCGGCCGACTTGAGAAGGCGATTGACGCCGCTCGCCAAGTTGCTCCGCATACGGAAGACGCCGACAAATCGCCGGCTGACGAATCCCGGCCCCCGGAGAAGGCCGGGCTTCGCGACGAGGCCTGCCTGCTTGCCGACTACGGGTTTTCTGTCGGTGACATCGCCAGCCGTCTGGCGATACCGGCGGGCGAGGTCGAACTCATCTTGCGGCTCCGGGAGCAGAAAGAATGAGCGACTTTCGATGGGCCATGTCGAAAACGGCCTGGTCAATCGCATGCTGTCCGGCGATCGGCTCTCGACAGACGCCGCCCCGGCAGACGAACATCTGGGCTTCGCCGTTCTGCAGGGTCTTGCCTCGAAATAGGTCCTCCAGGTTGTCGGAACGATAGTCCGGCGGTTCGGACAAACACCGATAGGCAAGCACGCGGTTGCCGAGGAATCGCCGGTGAACGCCGCAAGCCTGCACCAGCGATGGTTGCGATCCGGCGCCTTCCAGCAGCACGATTTCCGGCGATGGGCCGAGAAGGAAGTCCAACGCGATCAGCATGTGCGACGCCGCTTGCGGTGCCCGCTGCATCACCGCGGCCGTCGCTTCAATCGTTTCTTCCGCAGCGGCCAGATAGTCTCCGCGACCGCAGAGACTTCCCAACTTCAGCAGCGCCGTCGCCGCCAGGCTGCTGCCGCTTGGGATCGCGTTGTCCAACAGATCGCGTTTTCGGGCAATCAACGCCTCGTGCCGGTGCGACGTGGAGAAGAAGCCGCCCCGGTCGGAGTCGAAGAACTCCGCCACCAGACAATCGGCCTCCACAATCGCCCGATCGATCCAGCGCTCGTCGAACGTCGCCTCGTAAAGGCTGACCAGCCCGCAGGCCAGGGCCGCGTGATCTTCGAGATAGGCCGGATGGCTGGCTCGGCGGTCTCGCCGGCAATGCAGCAACCGCCCTTCGCCATCGCGAAGCAATCGTTCCACATACTCTGCCGCCGCAATCGCCGCCTCCATATACTGTTCCCGCTGAAGCGAGGCTCCTGCGAAAGCGAGCGTGTCGATCATCAGGCCGTTCCAACCGACCAACACTTTTTCGTCTCGCAGGGGCCGGATCCTCTTTTCGCGGGTGGCGAGCAGGCGAGTTCGGTTCTCTTCCAGCTCCTGCACAACTTCCGCCAAGTCGCGCCCCAGTTCCTCGGCGGTCGCCGCCAAGGGACGATGCAAATGAGCGATCGAGCGGCCTTCGAAATTGCCCTGCTCGGTGATGCCGTAAGCTTGGGCAAAGGTGTCGCCCTGTTCTCGTCCGAGTACCGCAACCAGTTCGTCGGGCGTCCACGTGTAGAACAGGCCTTCCTCTCCTTCGCTGTCGGCATCCTCGCTGCTGAAGAAGCCTCCATCCGGGTGACGCATGTCGCGCAGCACGTAGCCGAGAGTCTCCTCGGCAACACGTCGGTAGCGATCCTCTGCCGTTACCTGCCAGGTTTCCACGTAGGCTCGGGCAAGCTGGGCGTTGTCGTAGAGCATCTTCTCGAAATGCGGAACCAGCCATTGCCGGTCCGTGCTGTAGCGATGGAAGCCGCCTCCCACGTGGTCGTAGATTCCACCGTCCGCCATGTGATTGAGCGAGGTGGTAACCATTTCGAGAGACCGCCGGCTGCCCGTCCGATGCCAGTGCCTGAGCAGCAGGCCGAAATCGCTCGGGCGAGGGAACTTGGGGGCGCCCCCAAAGCCTCCCCAGACGGAATCGAACGACCGGGCCAGCGATTCGGCGGCTGAATCCACAAGCGATTTCAGATCTGATAGCCCGGCAGTCCCCGCGGTCGCGGCCACGTTGTCAGCCTGCAAAACGGCCGTCAGGCTCCGGGCTTGCTGCTCGGCATCCGCTCGACGGTTCTTCCAGGCGTCGTGCACGGCGAGCAGGAGTTCCTCAAACCCCGGCATCGGCCCACGGCGCTGCGGCGGGAAATACGTCCCCCCGTAAAACGGTTTCCGGTCCGGCGTCAGGAATACCGACATCGGCCAGCCCCCGCTGCCGGTCATTGCCTGTACGGCCTCCATGTAGACGGCGTCCACGTCCGGGCGCTCTTCGCGATCGACCTTGATCGACACGAAATGGTCGTTGAGGATCGCCGCGATCCGGTCGTTCGTGAAGCTCTCGTGCTCCATCACGTGACACCAATGACAGGCCGCATAGCCGATCGAGAGAAAGATAGGCTTGTCTTCCTTGCCGGCCTTCGCGAAGGCTTCCTCTCCCCAAGGGAACCAGTTCACCGGGTTGTCCGCGTGCTGAGCCAGGTAGGGACTCAGGGAGTCGACGAGGCGATTGGGCATGGCTGAGACCTTCGGAAGTCCTGCGAGGATGGGATGTCGCGGAATTCTACGGATTCGCCGGAATGGGGTGCCTTGCGCGTCCACTATGCGCAGGCCGAACCGGGATCGGACACTTGGGCAACCAGATCGGGCTTCGTCGCCGGAGACCCACAGTCATTCCCACGCAGGCGGCAATTCAGGAACTCGGCGAACCGCACTAGATTCCCGCGTGCGCGGGAATGACGGCCAAGGGAGCCCACGGATTTCTCAAGGAACCAACACAGTTCCATTTAATGAAACGTCTGCCGATCGTCGGGAAACGTGCCTTCACGCACTTCGTCGCGATACTGGGACACCGCACCGATGACCTGGGTCTTGAGATCCGCGTACACCTTGACGTGTCGCGGAGTGCGGCCGGGGGTCAGCCCCAACAGGTCGTGCATGACAAGAATTTGCCCGTCGCAATCCACCCCTGCCCCAATGCCGATGGTGGGAATCGCAAGCGTCTGCGTGATCTCTCTGGCAATCTCGGCGGGAATGCACTCCAACACGATCGCGAAAGCGCCCGACGATTCGGCCGCCTTGGCGTCGGCGAGCAGGTTCTCCCGATCGCGTTGAACCGAGTAACCGCCCAGGCAATGGACGTTCTGCGGCCGCAGGCCCACGTGAGCCATCACTGGGATCCCGGAGGACGACAGTGCCTCGATGACCTCCGCCTGTTCGACGCCGCCTTCCAACTTGACGGCCTGGCAGCGGGCCTCCTTGAGAATCCGCCCGGCGTTCTCGATCGCCTTGTACTTGCCCAGGTGAAAGCTCGGAAAGGGCATGTCCACCACCACCAGGGCGTGCTGCACGGCCCGGCCCACCATCTCCGCGTGGTAGATCATCTCGTCGAGGGTGACGGGCAGCGTATTCTCGTGCCCCTGCACGACCATCGACATGCTGTCGCCCACTAGAATTCCCTCGATTCCGGCCGCGTCGATGAGCTTCGCCATGGCGAAGTCATAGGCGGTCAGCATGGTGATCTTGCGCCCGGCCGCCTTCAGAGCGGCGAACTGGGGAACCGTGATTCGGCGATTTTCGGTGGACATGGGAGCGTGGTCAGAACGAGGTGGACAGACGCCGGATCGATCATACACTGGATCGACGCGGCATCTTCCTCCAACGTACTGAACGCCCAGCACCTCTTCAAGGGGGTCGAGAATCGGCGGCTGGGGTGCCTCCCCGATCCAAGTGAGGCACGCAGCCTGCAGGAGAACTGCAAAGTCCTATTGTGGCAAGAAAAGTAGCAGGCACTCTCCGAACGCCGTTCGCGGGGAATCGGGATTTCCGGCAGTTCTGCGGACGGCACGGCGGAGCGTGCCTGCTACTTTGCAGTTCCCCTACGCAGCCAGCCTCAGGCTTGACATGTACGGACAAATGCCGTACACTTAAGGAAGGCAGGAAGGAGATCCTATGGCAACCGCAAATGCATCTGCGAAGTCGGCGAGGTTGGAGGCTCGTGTTTCCCAAGAACAGAAGGATCTGATCGAACGTGCGGCGGCCTACGCCGGTCGAACGGTTTCCGACTTTGTGTTGGCTCACGTTGAAGTTGCCGCCAAGAAGGTCGTCGAGGAGTACGAACGGCTGCATCTCGATCGAGAACAGACTCGAGTTCTGGTCGATGCGTTGCTTGCGCCGAAGCATCCCGGCAGAAAACTCCGCCGCGCGGTTGAAGACTACCGCAAACGCGTCGAAAGCCGATGAGCGAGTTCATCTGCCAGACGCTGCGCAAACACCACGACCGTCGGCACTTCAACTGTGGTGTTCCCGTTCTGAACGACTATCTTGCCAAGGTTGCCGGCCAAGACGTCAAGCGTAAGGCGGCCGCGGTCTTTGTCCTGTCGCCCACGGCCGAGCCGAATCGAATCGCCGGCTTCTATACGCTGTGCTCGACGTCTATCGAGTTGTCATCCTTGCCGGACGACCTGGCGAGAAGACTGGCCAGGTATCCGGACGTACCCGCCATTCTCATCGGACGATTGGCGCGCGACCTGTCTTTTCCAGGTGTGGGCTCACTCCTTCTCTCGGATGCCTTGACGCGATCCGTTCGAGTGGCGTCCGAGATTGCCGCAAGCGTCATTGTCGTCGATTCCAAGGACGAGGCAGCCGTCCGTTTCTACTCGAAGTTCGGCTTTCTTTCGCTGCCAAAACTGCCGCATCGCATGTTCCTGCCGATGGCGACCGCGGAGAAGCTATGATTCGCACCGCGATGAATATCGGCAAGCTGCATCTGTCCGTTCCGATTACCTTGGCTCCCATGGAGGAGCACACGAGTTTCCCGTTCCGCCTGTTGATGAAGCGTTTCGGGGCGGGCTTGGTGTGTACCGAACGGATCGACGCGGCCGACGTGGCGCGCCGCGATCGCCGTGCGCTGCGAATGCTGTACACCACGACCGAGGAGCGCCCCCGAGCCGCGCAGATCAGCGGCGCCGAGCCCGCGGTGATGGCCGCGGCCGCGCGAGTGGTCGAAGAGCATGGATTTGACCTCGTCGACTTGAATTTCGAATGCCCCATTCGCCGGCTCATGGCCCGCGGCGAGGGGGGTGCTCTCATGGCCGACCCGGCCGCCGTCGAGCGGATCGTGGCGGAGGTTGCCCGCGCCGTGTCGATCGGGGTAACCCTCAAGCTTCGTTCTGGACCGGACCTGGAGCACGAGACCGCGGCCGAAATCGCCCAGCGAGCCCAGGATGCCGGTGCTGTCGCGATCGTCGTCCACGCCCGGAGTGTAGCTCAAGCCTATGTAGGCGATGCCGACTGGGACGTCGTCTCGCGAGTCAAGCAGGCCGTGAATGTGCCGGTCTTGGGCAGTGGTGGAATCCGCGAGGCTGGCGACGTGGTCCATCGGCTGCGGGAGAGCGGTGCCGACGGGGTGGCGATCGGCCGCGGGTGCCTCGGCAACCCCTGGGTCTTCCGCCAATCCCGGGCTCTCCTGGCCGGAAATTCCGCCGGTCCGCCGCCGACGCGTGCCGAAAGGGGCCGCGCACTGCTGCAACTGGTCGAAGGCGAGTTCCGCTACTACGGCCGGGCCGTGGCCATCCGCCGCCTCGCACGGACCAGTTGCTACTTCGCCAAGAGCCTGCCCGACTTCAACGAATTCCGCGGCGCCGTCCACCGCGTGCGCGATCTGGCAGGTTTTCGTCGGCTGGTATCGGAGTACTTTCGCTGACGCCGGCCGGGTGAAAAACCGTTCTTCGCGTTGCAGAAGGCGTCATCGGCACGGGGCGGACTGCCGCACGATCTGCTTGGCACTGAGCAGGCCGTCGACGGCCGCACTGACGATCCCCCCGGCAAAACCGGCTCCCTCTCCGACCGGATAGAGGCCCCGACAAGCAGGCGATTGGCGAGACAGCGTATCCCGCTCGATCCGCACGGGCGAGCTGCCGCGCATCTCGGGACCGAGAAGGTGGGCGTGGGCCAGAAAGTCGCCCCGCCATTTGCGGTCCATGATCGGCAACCCGGAACGGATCGCGGCGCTGACGGCGGGCGGCAAAACCTCGTTGAGATCGAGCGCCGTCGTGCCGCGCCGGTAGGAACTCTCCACTCGCTGCCCCTTGGGCGGCGTGCGGCCTGCCAGGAAGTCGGCTGCCGTCTGAATGGGCGCCGAGTAGTCGCTGCCCGCGAGGGCAAACGCCAGGCTCTCGAAGCGTCGCTGCAATTCCATGCCGGCCAGGACGTGCTCGCTCCCGAATTCGTGCGGCTCGAGCGTCACCATGATGCCGCTGTTGGCAAACGGGCTGTTACGCCGCGAATTGCTCATGCCGTTGGTGGCGATGCAGCCGGGTTCGGAGATGCTGGGGATCGTGATGCCGCCCGCACACATGCAAAACGAATAGACGTCGCGCTGACCGTGGGCCGTCAGCGTGTAGTCGGCGGCCCCGAGCAGCGGCAGATATTCGGGCCGGCCGTACTTGTGCCGGTTGATCTGCTCCTGGGGCTGCTCGATCCGCAGGCCCAGTTGAAAACCCTTCTGCCGCATCGGAATGCCGGCGTCGAGCAGCATGCGGTAGGTGTCGCGGGCGCTGTGCCCAATCCCCAACACGGCCTGGGTCGCGGCGATGTAGCCGTGGGACGTGCGCAGGCCGCGGAGGGCCCCGTCGACAGTATCCAGCCCTTCCAGGCGGCAGCCGAAAAGGTACTCGCCGCCCAACGCTTCGATCCGGCGGCGAAGGTTCCGCACGATCAGCGGCAGGCGATTGCTGCCCAGGTGCGGTCGCTGCTCGTAGACCAACGAAGGCTTTCCGCCGCAATCGACCAGTCGCTCCAGCACCCAATCGACGTCCGGCCCGCCCATCCGGCTGGTCAACTTGCCGTCGCTGAACGTGCCGGCCCCCCCCTCGCCGAACAGGTAGTTGTTCTCGGGATCGTGCCCGCCGCCCGCCTCAAACGCCCGGACTGCCGGCGCCCGCTGCTTGACGGCCTGCCCTCGCTCGATGATCAGCGGCCGATACCCCTTCATCGCCAGGTAGTAACCCGCCAACAGCCCTGCCGGTCCGGAGCCGATCACCACCGGTCTGGCCTCACACGGTTCGCGGCCCGGTTCCGGGTCGTCGAACTGCGACGGCACAAAGGCTTCCACCTCGGTGGGCTTGTTTGCCAAGAGCCTCTTGACCAGGTCTGCGTCGGGCAGTTCGACCAGAACCGTATAGACGAACTTCAACTCGCGCCGCGATCTCGCGTCGAGGCTCTTCCGAAGGATCCGCCACCGCGTAACATCCGTCCCATGCAATCCAAGCCTTTTCGCCACGCGACGAGGCAAGCGATCTTCGGGTTCGGTGACGTCGACCCGGATATTGGAGATGCGAAGAAACGACATGGCGGTGGGGGCAGGAGAGGAAGAGAGCCGGCAAGTGGTTGAAACAATTGAGTTTGCGGCGCGGCAGCGATCTTGTCAACGGAGTCGAAGCGAGAGACGCTGTTGTTGTGCGTCAGATTAGCTTATCGAATTCACGAAGTCGCCTGACATGCATCATAGAGGGCAGTGAAACTCGCCATGGTTAATAGCCCATATCGAGCTGCTGAGCCTGAGCGGAAAGTTCGTCCAGGGACTCGAGACGTCTGCGGTCCATCTCGCGTTTGTAAGTCATAAGGTCGCTGAACAACACTCGGCGATGCGTGCCGACCTTGCGATACGGAATCGCATCCTCTTCCAATTGCTTGATGAGAAATGGCCGAGACACGCCCAGGAGGTCTGCCGCCTGCTGGGTCGTCAACTCGGCATGAATGGGAATCAGAGTCACGGAATTCCCTTCGGCCATTGCCGACAGAACATCTGCTATGTGTGGAACCTTGCGTTAGCCTTGTACCCCAACCAACTCCGCGACTTTCTGGGCCAGTTGCTCAATATCCGAGTCCGTCTGGATCGAACCGAGTGGCTGCACGGCTGTGGTGTGTTCCTCGAAAATGAGCGTTGCCCCGCCCTTATAAGCCTTGTGACTGTACGGTGCCTTGCGTTGTGGGTTGCACATCTGGTTGCGGAACACACCCGAGTAGTATCCCGTACGCATTACCACCGGGTTCTGGAGTTCCTTCCCGTCCTTGCGTCCGGTCACAACCAACGTTCCATACTGGATAAAAGGAGTTGTCGCGCTGCCGCCAGTTCCTGCAGGGATCTTCCCGATCAACTGTACCACAACGTAGGGCAGTTTTGCATCGGGTGAGAATGTGAGGTCACGGGTATCGACCTCGTCCTCTTCTTCCTCGCCTTCCGCATCATCGTCGACCTCCTCACTTTCAATCTCGGCGTCCGTAGGCTTCATTAGCAGCAAATAGCTTTGCACCACAGATGAACGGCGCAGATTCTTTGCAAAGGGTCTTTTCAATCGCCCGAGTTCGTGCTTGTCCTCCAGGACTTCCGCCAGACGGTTCAGGAAGGCGAGAATCTGCGCATCCAACTCCTTGTAGAATTCAATACCCCGGCGAAGCTCATCCTGAATCTGTTCGATAGTCATCTCTGTCATCATTGCACCCTTGATATCAATGCGGAGTCCAAAACAGGCAAGACGCCTCAGTCATCGGTACCCGCCGAACTCTAATAGAATTCCTACTCCGAACTGGCGGATTCCACAACTTCGCCAGGCGGCCCTGGGGGGCCATTTTCCAGACGAGAATGCCGGAGTTCGAGGAATGATCGCGAACAAGGTCAAGCGGCCAGATATCTGCCAGAGGCCCCGGAACCGCGAGGCTGATTTGACGAAGATCCGGAACGCCGTGGGCACAGCAGGAAAGACGCCGTGCCACAAGGCGGCTTGCCCTACCTGTTGGTGCGGGTATTGCCAGGGGGGCAAAACCTATTCGAGATCTGGAAGGCGGCGACCAGATCTCTGCAACTCTAAGCTTGGGAGGTGAAATGCCGAGCAGACGGATGCCAGCAAGTCGTCTAGCCGCAGAGAACGGGAGGGATTGCAGTGCCGGCAAACTCGTCTTGGCGAGGCGTTTGAAACCACGAAACGGCTGGATGTCGCGCATTTCGAGGCGGACCAAGAGATCTCGCACGAGAGCTATCTCCCCGTCATGTTGAATTCCAGCCAATTGTCTGGCACCCAGCGTTGTCAGAAATGCGTCTGCGAGTGTTCCCCATGTGGAGAAAGCGAGCCAATGCCTGGTGGTCTGTCTCTGGTTGAACCACCACGAAGGACGACTCCTGCCTACCGCAACTACAATGACTTGGGCAGCCAATCCTCTCGCCATTACCGCAAGCTGAGTTGACTCTCTTTCTGTCTTCAATTGGTCAATGCAGAAATTGCTGGCACGCTTGGCTTCCACAACGACAGCAAGCTGCTCCCACCAGAGCACGACGTCTGGCTCGCAAATGTGTGCCCCCTCTTTGGCTGCATTGAATTGAGGCCAGAACTCGATGTCCGGGACTCCGTGGACCAGCCTGAAAGCGGGCGTAAGGAACGGATGACGGTCGCGCAGCTTGGCAATCCAGGCATGCAAGTAATCGGCTGGAAGATACTTGAACGCACCGAAAACGTCGGACGTGAGAATGTCCTCGATCGCGAACAGCGATTCGTCGAGTTTTCGAAACAGGACCGCCTGGAACATTTCTACCCGACCATTCCGGATCTGATTAGGCGGCGGAGCGGTTCGATAGCAAGAATCGTCTCCACCCTTGCCATAGACTGGGGAAGCTTCGTAGTCCGCACGGAGACGATTCGGATTGTCATGGAGCCGAAGTCTCTCCGTGGCAAATCGTCCGATGCGTTGAGCCATGCTGGGCCATCATACCGGGTGATGCACCTGCCGAGCAACCCCTGCGCGGCGCACGTCGCTAACATGATCACGCGAGAACCAAACACGTGGGCAACTACAACTGAGTATTCATTGCACGATTCTCCGGTCAGATGCACATCGCACCAAGCGTCAAACAAGAGCGTAGCGGTGGTATTTCCGAGTTCACAACATGGGCGCTCGGTGAGAAGCTCTTCTGGAGCTTCACCACCGCCCCTAGAAACTACAATCGACGTTCACCGTCAGACCCTGCAGAATCAAATCGTTGTTGTGGGGGCCCGTGGCGTCGTCGAAGATCTGGCATTGATTCAACCGGTCGTTCCGCTCGTAGCCGGCCGTTGCCGGCCAACGCCGTATCGTAGATGGATGCCGACCACCGCTTGGTAGGGCAACGCCCCGAAGTCGCGCTCGTCGATCGGGATGTCTACTCGGAAGCCTTGGCGTAGGAGTAGGAAAGAGCTCGAATCGAGTCGCTCGCGTGGTCCTTGTAGAGTTGCTTGCACTGCTCGGGAAGCACCGAGCGATCGATCAGCGAGAATATTTCGGGGCCCTTGCCGACGGCAGTGCGCATGAACCGCTGAAAGCGGCCCGGGTGCAGTCCCAGCCGATTGGCAAGCTCAAGAAAATCGTCGTAGGCGTAGAAGCCGTTGATACGATGGCTCTCCGTCTCGAAATCGCCCTTGAAGAGCGGCAGCGCCGTCCTTGACTCATTCGGCACATGGAGCCGGGTGTTCAGAAGGTCGTAGGCCGGCGTCAACGTGTAATCGCCGCCCTCCTCGTTGCGGATGAGCGAGAAGTTCTTCAGGTGCGCGTCACCGTTATGGACGAGGTAGTTGAACACGACCAGGTGCAGGAACCTCTCCATCTCAACCTGATAGGCGGCAACGTGCCTGCGAATCAGTTCGCCGATCTCCTCGTAGGACAGATCGTACTTGTAGTTCTTCCCATGAGATTCCTCAGACCGCCCGGCGATCTGGGCAAAATCCTCCTGCAGGCGCCTCGCACCGTCTTGTTGCACGTCAAACCGTCGGACCAGGTAGGCCAACTCGCCCTCCTCGAACTCGACCAGCGCGTCTTCCGCGATGCGGATGCCGAAAACCTGTCGGGCAATCTGCATGGTGAGGTTTTCGTTCGCGGGGACGGTCTCCAAACGCTGAAACGCCCCGTGGGGAACCGGCTTGAGAATGTACTGCCCCCCCTTCTCGGCCAGCTCCAGTCGTCCTTGACGCAAGACCAGCGGCATCTTGGATTGGACGCCGGAAATCGACAGCCTTTGCCCCGCGGCCTCCAAACGTGCTTCCTCGTAGACGGGCCGAGAGAAAGGGAGTACGTGGGAGACCTTCTTGCCGTCAAAGAGGCGTTTCCGGCAAGGCGGGCAATACGTGGTATGCCCTTCCTTCAAGCAACCCGGACAGTTGGTCATGAGATTGCCCTAACGGTGATTCCGCCGATCGTGTCTGCCGTGCAGGTCCGCAACAGGCGCGTGAAATGATCGTTCTCGTCGATGCGGAGCAAACGGCATTCCAACGCCTTGTTCTCTCCCTCCGCCAGCAGGCCGAAGAAGAACGGAAACAGCACCGTCGACCTGAAAGCCGCCTCTTGCTTCGGCAAGGTCAGACTGATGGCCGGCATGGCGGGATTCCCCAGATAATCGCGCAGATACTCAAAGACGTATCCTTCCGGGTCCCGACTGAGGGTTCCTACGGGGGTATCCCGGTAATAGACTCTAGCTGTCTGCATCGGGGCGTCTCTGGGTCAAAGTGACTTCAAGCCCCAGAACGCCCGCAATCTCCGAGAGCTGGTTGAGCGTAGGGTTTCCCCGACCGCTTTCGATTGCGGTCAACCCGCGTAGCCCGACTCCCGCTAGCTCTGCCAAATCGCGCTGGCGAAGCTGGAGGGACTTCCTTCGAGCACGCAAGAGCTGTCCGATCTTTCCGCAAGGCGTCATCATTAGGGCGCATTTCGGTGCGTATCGGGTGAGTCTCTCGTCAGAAGATAGCCGGCCGAGTTCTGAAAACGCAATTTAGTGCGCATTTGGCAGAATTCTACAACACAGAACTACGGCAGTCAAGCTAGATGCGCATCATAGTGCGCTTTCTCTGACATCTCCGTCAGGTTGCTGGGCAACCAGCTCATTCTTGCCCCTTGGGGACCAATACCGCTCCCACAGTTGCGGGACGGCCAACGGCCCGAGAGATTCAACTGCCCAACATCATCGCTTCGAGCTGCCTGTAACTCACGAACAGGCGGTACGGATGCCCGGGCATCTCCGCGAAGTCCCATTTCTGGTAGAATCGCTTGGCCTCCTCGGTGAGCCTTCGAGACAGAACCGCCTGACCAATGAACAGCATCCCATCCCTCGGCACGAAGTAGTGTGCACCATCTCGGCGACAAGTTCATGTCGATGAGAAATCTCACGGCCGTGCCAATGGAACATCCACCTCTTCGGCTCGCCAGGCGGCGTACGAAAGCGCAGCGGCTATATCCTCAGGCTCAAGATAAGGGTAGTCGGCGAGAATCTCCTCGTGCGAGGCGCCGCAGGCAACCAGGCCGACGATGGTCCCTGCCGTCACTCGCATTCCCCGTATGCAGGGTTTACCGCCCATCACATTGGGGTCGAACGTAATACGGTCGAGTTGCGGCATTGGTTTTGCCCGGTAAGAGGGGCTGAGAGGCGTCCTTCTCTCGTGGATGGCGCCAAACACAAAACGCCCAGCGGCCATCGTCTCGGCGCCAGGCGTTCATTGGACGGTCGCGCATCTTCGCAGGAATACTAAAAGCTCCCCGAGACGACCACTCGGCAAACAAGTCGTTCGTGGAGGTAGGTCTTTGTCTGGTAACGAGTTCCAGAAAGGAACGAAACGTCCATTTGCTCCCGTGGGGCGACGTGACGGCCGATCTGGAAACATCACAATTGGCCAGGGCTAAACACGATCCCCTGGCACGAGCGCGATTCTACCAAACTCTGCTCGACAATGGAATGGTCGAAAGCCGAGCGGCTCTTGCCCGCCATTTGGGGGTGAGCCGAGCCCGTGTAACGCAGGTTCTTCGCCGGCTCAAGGAATAGACGACCGAGTGCCCATTTGCCGTCTTCGCTGACACGATTGTATCGGCAGTGCGACTCGACCGAATAGCTGTCCCGGCATCGTGCTAGGCTCGATTGGATCGGGGCACTCCTGGGGGGGGCTATCCGCTGCCAGTTCACAGCCCATTTCTAGCATCGAGGTCATCCCTTGCGGGATCTTGGACGCCAGGGGTATAAAGGGAGGAGATCGCACGGACGCGTAGGCTGGCACTGCTACATCAGTGGCTCTTGCCGCTGTAACCCCTGCTAAACAAGGCTGCAGTGGGTGGTGCCGTCTTCGAGCTTGGATTCGCTCGCACTCGCACATCGTGTTGGCCCCCTACAGCACCGCGAGACAGTCAATCACTGGATTGGCGGTCTTGCGGTATGCCTGCTCTCCCTTCTAGGGACTCTCGCCCCTGCCAAGGCCGCCCCATCATTCACCACGTGTGGGAGGCCACGAAATGTTGCAGGAGCAACCAACCGCAGTTCCAACGGACTCCAACGTCTGCTTGTCGGTGCCGGTCCAGAGTCTGCGGCCACTCGTCGAATCTGTTCTCGAATCATTGGGCTGTCTTCCTGGTTGGCCCCTCGGTCGAGTCGCCCTCAATGAACGTGAGGCCGCCGAGTGCCTGGGAGTCAAGGTTCACGTTCTCCGTGATGCGAGGCTCAGACTGAAACTGAATCACACGCTGATCGGCCGAACGGTCACTTACACCGCCAGCCAACTCGCTGCTGCTCTCGAAAAGATGGCAGCCAATCCGTAAGTCTGTGCCCACTCTTCTTCCTTCCGACATATGGCGAAGGCCCGCCTTTGGTCAATCATCATCAAGAAAATCTAGCGCTACAGGAGTCGTACCAATGCCGATAGCTAACCCGCTGCACTCGAAAGGCAATGATTGTGATCAGGACATCTCGAACAGTCGATGGCTACGAACGACAAACGGCACGTTCGAAATCAGGTATCGCCCCAAGGACCATGACTACGAGTATGTCAGGATCGCCAGCCACGGAATCTGCATCAAGACGGTTTTGTTTGTCATTAGTCAGCGAGAGACTCGGATTCGCTATACTCTTGAGTTCCTGACGCCAGACGGGACGCCTTGTCAGATCATTCAACATGAAGATCTTGCCGATGAACAAGCCTTCTTTAAGGTAGCCCTTCCTGGATTCACCCTGTCGGCGAACTCAAGGTCTTTTGCATTGTTACGTGAATGCCTGATGGAGGATCTGCCAGGGGCAAGCTTCGAGGCAATCTTGACAACCCTCGGCTGGTATGTGTGGCAGGGCAAATACGTTTTTGCACACGCCGGCGGGATCATCAGTGCCGATTCTGCCTGCTGGGAATCTGAGTTGGACGACCCATCCGGAACGCCGCAACTCCTTGACGTGATTGACATTGACAAGGCCTGTTCCGATGTTCCGATTTTGGCAGGACAACATAGGCCCATATCGGCAGTCCATGTCCGCGTTCCTGAGCAGCTCGCGGGCTATCGGCCCGACCCGCCCAAGACTCAGGAAGAAGCTCGTAGTTCCGTTCGGGCCGTTCTGGAGCTCCTGGCACTCGGCGACCCGAATGTCACGTATGTCGCTGTTCCCGCACTTTTCGCGGCCGCAATACAAGATCCAAGAGTCGCTATATTTCTCTACGGAGAAAGCGGCTCAATGAAGACTGAGTTCGCCCTCTTGTTGCTCTCGTTCTTCATTCCGAATGCCCAAGAGCGTGACTGCGCATCCTTCAAGTCGACTGAAAACGCACTCCGTGCTTTGTTCTCTTCAAGCGGAAACGTGCCAATCGTCATTGATGACTATATTCAATTGCCAGGAAGCCGTAACGGAGGCGACGAAGCCAAGAAGGCAGAGAACTTGATCCGCTCAGTGGTCAACCGCACAGGAAAAGATCGCTGTGCCGGCGATGGTTCCCTCAGGCCGATCGACCGGCCCCGCGGATTACCAATTATCACAGGAGAAATTCTTCCGGACGGGCTTGAGTCATTGCGACGTCGGACCATCAACCTTCCTGTCGATAAAGGAACTTTCGAGGCAGCGATCCAAGGCACCAGACCAAATCGCTTTGACCACTTTCAAGCCCTGGCCCGCCAGGGGACGCTCGCGCAGGCAATGGGAGCCTTTATTGCCTGGGTAGCGGGCAGGCTCCCAGATCATCGTGACTTTCTCGAGGAGCCTGGACACGATATTGTGCCCGATTATCCAACTCACCTGCGACTACTCGAAGCAACGGAGTACATACTGTCTGGTTCGGTCGCAATGCTCGAATTCGCACGTGAAATTGGCGCCTGTTCCGATGCCGAGTGTGAGCGTCATGACTCATTAGCCATTGACGCAGCCTCCAATATCTTGGATCGTGCATATTTTGAGTCCCTGGAAGACTCGCCCACTGAGGCATTTGGACAATTGGTTCAAGCTGCGTTATCGTCTCTTCGCTGCCACATCGAAGTGATGGACATTGACAACCATAAGGATTGGGAGTACGCCATTCCCCTTGAACTTCTTGGGTACACCGAGCGCGAAGTCGCGGTCACTGACTTGAGCAATGAATCGGGCGATGAAGAAGCGTGCTTGGATCAGATCGGCTCGCCTGAAGCCGCAGTGAACACGGTCGTTGAGAAGTCAGCTGCAGAAGCGAGCTGCGACTTGAACCACGCGACATCGAAAGGTGCTGATCGTAACGGCAGTAAATACGTTGAGCACGAGAACGTCTACAGGCCGCACGGAAAGCGAGTCGGATGGTTGCACGGGATCCATATTGATCTGATACCCGAGGCTGCTCTCGCTGAGGCAAATAGTATGGCAGGCAGAGCGGGTATGCTGAGCCTGCCTGGCAAAAAAGCATTTGGGAAAATGTTGGCCTCCCAGAACTGGATCGCGACTCGTAACAAGGACCGGAATACTCTCAAAGTCCGACGTGGCAATATCGTGCATGAAGTCTGGAGAATTCACTGTCTACGGCTATTTGAAACCGCGTTGAGATGGAGTGCATTTGACGTCGAGGGCTATCGGCAGATGTCGCGCGTCGAACGACAGCATGCCGCTGCAGACCGACGTGAGACGATCCTGGCCCAACTGCGCACGAAGGTGGTCGACTTCCAGGTGGAACATCTGCTGAATCCAGTCCTTACCGAGACCGACCGAAAAGCCGTGCTGACTCCGGCGCCACCACAACTGGATGAAGACTCCGCCACCACCGAAAGTTGCGAGAAACGATATACTCCTGCTCCCTTGCCCTACCGTCCACTCCCTGGCTACGACGAACCTGACAAGGATGAAGACGGGATGGACTCATAGCGATTCTACGTCGCGGCTCAATAATCGGAATCTCCCATTCGCAAGAGACGATGTCGGTTCGATCGAGTAGGTGAAGTAGTTCGAAACGGAATTCAACCTCACATGTGAATGGAATCCACAGCCACGCCTGCGGCGTAGATCAGTAGCAGGTCTCCCGGAGCGTTTTCCGGACCATTAAAGAGAAGAAACAGAGGTAACAGAAAAAGAACAAGAAGAAACAAATGAAAAAGAAAGCAAACTTAAACCGGCTGTAAAGTGCGTTCAGGAGGGCATCACGGTGCGCAGCGCTCTCTACTAGTTCCCAGACGACGCTTGGAGTATGTGCGTCACGGATCACGGCCTGAAGTTGCGTCAGAAATTGTTTACCGCGCGCATTCTCGCCATCACTTTGAGCAATTTCAGAAGCCGCAAATGTCGCCCCAACTTGCTGCTCAAGGTGGTTAATACTTTCGTCCCATACTGGCCTGGATGTAAGACAACGAACGACGTCCGCCACAAGCGTCGAAGATGAATGGGCCGCCCGGCGAAATAATAGTCCGATATTCAGTTGCGGATTTCCTCCCGTAGCACCAAGGAAGTTGAAGCTGGACACGAGAGCAGTGTCGTCGTCCGCCGCGACGATTTTCGCATGCGAATGTGTTGGTGTCTGATTAAAAAAGAGATCGCCTTCAAGGCCCTCTGTGTCGGCCACAAGTTTGGCGAGGGACGCAGGCCTCTGCAGCTCGGCATTCTCATCAAGTAGTCCTAGATAAAGATATACTTGAACACCTCTCTCAACGGCTTTGAGAATAGTGGATGTGTACTGTCCAATCCCGTCATCTGACCAGAATGCTGAGTGAATGACGCACCAAGCTCGCGCGTTGTCGAGGATGTCCTTACACGTTGAGATGTGCGCCGCCGCATCGTAGACCAGTTGTACTGGCATTCGCGATCGATTGAGAAACTCACACTCGTCGTACGATGAGTTCGCCTCCGACGACTGTTCTGCGTCGCCAACGTGCTCAAGGCACTTAAGAGCGTAGAAGGGGATGAATTGCCGTCCGCGTCTATTTGGCTCGATCGTGTGTTCAGGAGGCATTGACTCCTTAATATTTTCTGGGTGATCAAGTATCCACTCTCTAAGGTCAGCGATGAGCGGGCCCCATTGCCCCCAGGACTCAATAGTCCGCTCGGGCATAACCGGGGACCAGTCAATCGAATCAGATATAAGAAACGGCGCGAACTCAAATAACAGAGTGCGGCTTTCTGGCATCCCCTTTAGCTCACCGCTCAAAGCCATCCACCGACGACCGCGATCCCGCGTAAGCCACCTCTGTGAATTGAATAGTGACGCGATGGATGAAGTTTGTAGACTTAGAATTGAGTTCAGAGAGTCACTCGAGCGACCGACGCTGATTTCGTCCTCGCCAGGATGGACGAATTGGATTCGCGCGTCGTCCGGACGAAACGCCACGACGTGCCCCCATTTTAGGTCCTGAAAGGCGTGAAAGAACCTCTCGGATGGACTTCCCGGAAACGCAAGGTCCTGCAACGTGCCCTCTTTTGCCGCCAAGACCGCCGAACCCTCCAACCGAAGGGCGTCAGTTTCGAAATCCATTCCAATCAGGTTCTCGTTGACCAACCGTACAATCAGCTGGTCCACAATGTTCCTATGTAAGCCGAACTCCTCCGCGATCTTCCCAGGCCGAGTGATCCCGTCTCTGATCGCAGCAAGTAACAACAAATCAAGTGGCTGTAACGGTCCTCTTTCCATCGCCTCGACGGAGAACACGCACCTTATAACTGGTATGCAAAGGCGAAGCCGGTTCATTGGTTGACTCCTGGTATAAAAGTGGCAGCGGGGATCACCGATGGAGCCAACACTTGGACAAGGCGTTTGCAGAACTGAAGTTCTGGGGCATTCGATTCGGCCTTCTGTTTAAGCATCGCAAAGCACCCAATAATGATCATCAGTTTGCGTGCTCGAGAAAGTGCCACATTCATTTGTGGGGCATCCAGAAAGCCCATTTCGAATCCAGTGTTGTTTCTGACGAGGTTGAGAATGGCTATGTCGGCCTCTTGGCCTTGAAAGGCAGTGGCAGTGGCTGCGGCCCTTTCGCAAAGCCCCAATCCAGCTGGCAGGTCGATTTTTCTAAGCAGGCTTCCGAGCCTGCTAACTTGACGACGGTAGGGTGAGATCGTCGCCAGCTTAAGCACACGTGTATCTGATTTAGACTGAGCTTGGGGCCAAGTACGCGTGAGACGAAGTAACACCTGCTCGGTGACCTCCAGCTCCACCTCATTTTGAAATGAAAAACCGTCGCGTTCGATCTCATCTTCCGTCGACCGGCCGTTTGGCCAGTGCAAATGAGGCACGTCAATCCAGACCACGGCACGCCCTCCGAATTCTGCGTGGTCGTCGCCGAATAGGTAGCTCCGGTCCACGCTGGGAGCATCGACGAGTTTGTCATCGTAAAAGGCGTGGCTGACGACCCGGCAAATGTCCGGGTGCATTCGGTGTTGCTCAGACAGCATTTCTTTCGCGCTGGTCGGTATCTCGTCGAAGAACGTTTCAAACGGTCCAAGCAAGTGTTCGCAATTACTCGTAATTCGCGTTTGGTCGTGAACATCTATCTCGCCGTCATTGACGGAGTCCCTAACCAGATCATCGACAACGGATCGGAAGTCCTCTTTCCGGTACGGTCCCAGTTGGTTCGGATCACCAATCAATACCCAGCGATGACCAAGGCGCATTGGAATCGATAGGTCACATCCGACAACTCGACCGGCTTCTTCAATGATGACCCAGTCAAAACACCCTGCGCTAAAACCTTCCAGACATGCGTCTGCACAGGTTGTGAGAATGATGCTGGCCGCCTCGGCGAGCAGCAGGACTGATTCGTCTGTCAACTCACTATCGAGCTCACTGGTGATGCTGTCAGCGATTGCCAAGTAAATGGGATCAGAACCACGCGTACGAAGTGTCCTGCAACAAGGTTCAAACAACTGGCGTGCTTGATCACGCATTTGCTGACGTGTCTTTGCCCGATCTGCGGACGTTAACCTGAGAATTATAGGCGGCTGCTCCCCAATCGATGTGGCAAATCGTTCCTTCACTCTACTTGCAAGGTGATCAATCGCGAAGTGCATGTGGGCGGCAACTAAGATCCTGGCCTGTGGGTCCTCTTCGGCCGACAGAATGTGCTGCATTAGTCCAGCAACATATGTTGATTTCCCGGTGCCAGGGGGGCCCTGTACCAGAAACAACGGAGCTGTCGCCATTGTCCGACTTACGAGCTGCGATTTTTCTTCACTCCAATTCGCATAGTCTAACGATAGGGGTACGGGGTCGATGCAGCGGTGTCTGGCTCGGGGATTACGAAGCACCTCGGAGAGTATCGCGTGCCTTTCCAGCTCACTCAGTGCATCCTTCCTTCGACGAAAAAGGCCCATTTGCCACGCTTGATCTTGCGTCTTAAACCACGCTGTTAATCCGCAGGGAGTCCGTGCATCCGCACGTGCAAGTCCCTCGCGATAAAGTGTCAATTCATGTTGCCCACTGCCACACTGTGGAACGTCTCGGACTTCAAAGTCGGCACTTACCCACACCGTTCGCCCATTTTGACGATCCCATAACCGCTGGTCATTAGAAAGTTCGACACGCACTTCAGATTTTTCACGCAGGATCACTGAGAAATCCGGTATTTGCCGTCTGCGGATCAGTCGATTGTGAGGCATGTCGGCTTGGCCTTCCAACTGGCGGATTACGACCTTCTCCGTCCCGATGTCATTCTTCCACGTGACGGTAGACTCCTCCACACGTACTGGCACTACATGCTCCTCCCAAAAAGCAAGCTCCGCGAGGTTGAGATAATCGAGCGCCTCCACAGCTGGATCCACTGATTCTTGGGGAGACACAAGTTCATCAAAGATCCCACGCCAAGAGCGTGCGGAGGGCGGCGGCGTCTTCGTGGAATTGACTCGCAGTTCTACGTGCCGAAGCTGAATCGACTTCTTGCTCCGTTCGTTCCAGGGAAACTCAAGAACTCTGTTTACGGAAAGACGTTTCCAATCACTCGCGCCCGAAGGCGTTCGAAAGACTGCACATAGAAGCTGCCACCCGTTTGGGAGGAGTATGCGGCATTGCCAAACACCTTTCTCAACGTCACAGGTCCCAATTGCCAACCGAGCATCGGCTAACTGCTTCGGCAACCACTCATCCCAACTGGCTGAACAGCCATTGCTTGTCAACAGCCGAGTCAATTCGTCGATCGTAGTAGTTGAGACGACTATGCAAAGCGGGCCGCTGTCGCCCTTTTCCCCCCTAAAGATGGACTCGACAGCTTTGGCACGTAGTTGATAGTCGCTTGCCAGCGCGGTAGAAGGAAATCGCGGTTTCAGTAATTGGCGAAAAAAACGCCTTTCGGCTTGTTGCGGAAGCATCGCGATCGCTTCCGTAAGAATGAATCTCCGTATGGAGTCCGCGCCTGTGCCTTGCACTAGTTTTTCGCGGAATCGGATCATGTCCTGCTTATTGTTAGGGCGTGCTGTCAATAACCAAACAATTGTTATTAGCATGGAATAGATGTCACCCGCTGGTGTACCTGCAATGACACGTCCTTGGTAATTCGGAAGTGTCGGATGATACCACCTTTGATCGATGCTCAGCACGTCGGCTGGCTCACCTTCAGTCCTCCTCACGGCGTTAAAGAATGTACTCGCTTCGAATCGTCCAAGTTTGATAAAACCCGGTTGATCGCGGGAGGTGCTCTCATCGATGAAGAGATTCTCTGGTTGAATCCTTCGGTGAACGATGCGACTTTCATGTAATGCTGACAACGCCTTGAACAGATGACCAATATGTCCCCAGATTTCGGCACGGTACTCCTGATTACTTCCTCGCCATTGCGAAAAACACGGCTGTGCATCAGTTGCATTTCGAGCCCAATGAGCCATGCTAGGTAGGTCCACTGGCTGCATGACTAAGACAAGCCATTGTCGATCTGCGTCGCTTCCGCCATCGACGAACCCGATCAACGATGGATCAAACGGTTGGCACGACAACCGAAAGAGTTTCCTTACCTCCGCTGACCAGAGTCGCCTCTTTGTCGTGCTTTGTGTTTCTCCGGCTCCCGTAGCGTAGGCAACTACGGTAACATCGCCACCGTCGGTTGTGTCTCGGGCGCTCCATACTTGCGCACCAGGATACAGCGCATCCAAGTCCTCTCGCCTAGTCTGCAGGTCGTAGCGATTGAGAATCTTGGACATGTGCGCCTCCGTGATCCGACTCGGGATTCTGTGGGTTTTGGCAATTCCCGATTCTATTCGGTGCGCCGCCGGTCAGGAAGCCAGTTCACCACACTCGTGCACCTTTTTTTTTGAGGCAGCTTTTACCTGTCGGTGAAGCGGAGGGACACATTTTCTACTGATCCTGAAGCCCCCTCGGCCTGACAGCCTGTAGCACTTCCACATCCGCCCGAAGTCGCTTGAGTGGCGGATACCTCATGCAATTAGCGTCAACGCCAACTCGCGTTGGTTGGACAAACTCCCATCACGAACGGGAAGCCTGAACTGCACGAGCTGGTAGGCGTGTCCTGAGCGCGCTAGTGACCGGCCGGAAACCGCCTCGGTCCGACACACCGATTGAACCTGGCCACATCCGTTTCCGGCCTCGGTAGAATCGACCTCCGCTCGGTTCGGCCGCTTGCGTCTACGTCATCAGCCAGTCGTGATGTAGACATTTTCATGGTCGTCGGCCGTGAACCATTGCGTGCTGGGCAGCGACGCTTGGACACTGAGGCCGCAATCTCCTCGGTTCGTTGGGCGAGAGCCAGTTCCTGAGTCAGGACGGATACTCATTGGCGCGCAACAAATTCGGCGCATCTGCCGTCGGTGTTGTCGTCATGAGCTCGTAAGCTGTTTCGGACCTCCCCGGGACGTCGTTGCCGTCGTTTGGCAGAGTCGGTTCACGAAGTTGACCGTGCGCTCAGCCCTTGTAGCCGTCGTACTCGGCCAGAGTGTCATCCAGGTCGATCAGGAGGTAGGGAGCTTCCGCGATCGGGTATCTTGGTGGCATGGCCTGTTCCAATGGAGGCAGTTCTGTTTGCGTCGAGCCAGATATGCCCAGGCATAGTAGCTGCCAATCTTGCCAGCAGTGGGACAGCGACTGAGAACACGAGCCTGCCGCCAGATTTCGGAATGGAAATCACGCGAGCATCGTCTCAAAATCGGCGGCTTCCCGGTGCTTTGACCCACTGATGGCAGAACGATGTGCGATATATAGAGTGCCTGTGGTTCCCGGCGAGACGTACGCCTCACTGAGAGGCAGCGAGTCGGCACAATCCCGCCATCAGAGAGAAACGAAGGCTCTTTTGGCTTCTGAACTCTGCGGGTCGGCACGATACGGGATCAGCGGCCGACGTTGAGCACCGACAACCCCCATGCTCCCTGGGAGCCACAGACTCCTTTTCTGCCCACAAAGCCATGCGACGACTTGCCCGCGAGCGTCTGGTTGACAGAGTTTCTCATGTAGAAGATAAACAGAAGCGACCTGCTGAAGACCGGACGAGACGACATGAAGCTCACCATCCATCGGGGCACGCATGAGATCGGGGGCAATTGTGTCGAGATCGCAACCGACTCGACAAGGATCATCCTCGATGTGGGCATGCCGCTTTTCGACGGCGACCGTAAACCGTTCGACGACAAAGTCGTCCGGGGTAAAACTGTCGACGAATTACTTTCGGCGGGGATTCTGCCGAATGTGTCGGGATTGTTCAGTGAGGGCCTGCTACCAAATGGCATTCTGTTGTCCCATGCCCACATGGATCATACGGGCTTTCTGCCTTTCACCCGGAGCGAGATTCCCGCCTACGCCACAACCGGCACGAGCAAAATGATGAGTGCCGGAGCGATTTTCGCCCGCCAGGTGGAGATTCCAAGGGAGCGATACCGAAAACTCGTTCCCGAGAAGCCGACTCGAATCGGAGATCTTCGGGTAACCGCCTTCTCAGTCGACCATTCCGTCTATGGCAGCGTGGCGTTCCTGATTGAAGGCCAAGGCAAGACCGTTCTCTACTCGGGTGATCTTCGCCTCCATGGCCGCAAGACGGGAATGGCCAAGACTCTGCTCGCGGCCCTGAAAGACAAGCCCGTCGATCTGCTGCTCATCGAAGGAACACTTCTCGGGGGCGGCCGATCAGTTGGAGTGAACGAATACGATCTTGAAAAGGAAATCGCCAGAAAGGTCGGTTCGAGCGACGGGTTGGTGCTGGCTTCGTTTTCCCCGCAACATGTCGATCGGCTGGTATGCTTCATCCGAGCGGCTCAACGGACGCATCGTACATTCGTGGCCGATGTGTATACAGCCTATGTCATGTATCTGATCCAGTCCGAAGTCAACATTCCGCCACCGACGCAAGCTGAGGGCATTCGCATCTTTTACCCCCAGCATTTCATGTCCCGTCATGAAAGCAAACGCAAGATCCATGACCTCTTCCTGGCAGACCGAATCACTCTGGACGAAATCCTGACCGAACCCGCCAGTCACATAATGCTATTCCGCACTTCGATGCTCGACTCGGATTTCGGCGGCAAAATGCCCGAGAAAACTCTTTGTCTCTTCTCCCGCTGGGAAGGCTACCTGGAACAATCGGAGTGGAAGCAGACACGGGAGAAACTGGAAGTTGCCGGCGGTGAGCTGGCTCTCATGCACACCAGCGGTCATGCCTTTGTCGATGATCTGAAGGCATTTGTTGGCAAGGTCAATCCAACGAAGACCGTGCCGATGCACACCTTTGAACCGGAAGCTCTCCGAGACCATTTCAGCAATGTGGCAACATTCCGGGACGGCGAGACTTTCGAGGTGTAAGCGAGCATGGACTTTGTGGTAGCAGGCCGACAGGAGATTGAAGCGGGTATCCTCGTGCGCTCAGCGTACGTCGTTATTTCCATCACGGACCCAGGAAGCCGACCAGCGAGAATCCTCAAGTCCGCTGGCTTCCGTGACGTCCTACGACTTCAGTTTCACGACGCCATACCCGTGGAAGGCTTCACGCTGCCGCCGGAAGTCGTTCTGATGAACAAGGATCACGCCAAATCAATCTGGCAATTCGTCAGGCAATGGCAAGAGAAGGTGGATACCTTTGTCGTCCACTGCGAGCAGGGCATGAGCCGAAGCCCCGCCGTGGCAGCGGCGATCTGTGATATGCTCGGTGGCCATGGCCGTCATTTTTTCAACGAGTTTGTGCCGAACCGATACGTGTATGATTTGCTCTTGACTGCTGCAGAAGACGTCAGTCGCAGAAGGTAAGTGAGTCAATATCGCATCTGCAAGTATCCGTAACGGTCGGGGGCACCTAATGTAGGCAATTCTCTCGATTGGCAAAACCGGAATTCCCAGACCGTACCGCCGCTCTAGTGATCAAGTGAATGGCCATCTATAGGAGAAATGCTATTTCTTGCGATAGGTTTTACCCCTTTTGCCTCGGGCTTGTGTATCCTCTATCTCCCATTTGTCTCTTAGTTCTTGCAGTAAAACAATGCCAAACACGCTCCCACTCAGTCTGCCGAGACGGCGACTCCATTCGTCTTGGCGAGGCCATTTGGCAAGTATCGCTTTGCCAGCCTCGCTGCTGTTGAACTCATTCCTAGATCTTACATAGTTACGAATTTCATCCTCTAGAGACGCAACTAGGTCAGGAGCGTCCTCGATCAATCGCCGGTGAGCCTTCAAGTGTGGACGCTCCCGGTCGCTTACGTAAGCACTCATGTCTCGCTCCCTTTCTAATACCTGTGAACATACTTGTCCGCTAATTGTGTCGGCCAGTACTGTCAATACGTCTTGGGTTTGGATCTGACCTTGGACCTCATTGGCAAACTGCACCGCTCGATTCCCACCTGCTACCCGATTTCCCGCATGATGTCGATGGCTTTCTGAAAATGCTGTTCGGCGTAAATCTCGGTTACGATGCCAATCTTGTGCCCTAGGACGGCAACGGCACCATCCAGGCCATATAGCCGGCGAAGCTTCGTTGCACAATTATGACGGAGTTGGTGCGGATGCCAACGGGGCACCTTCGCCTTGTCGCAGGCTCGGACGATGGCCCAACGGTAGGCGTTCTTTGTGTACTGTTCGCCGGGCTTCCGCTTTGGAGCAGGCTTGGGAGTCCGCTTCCGCTGACTCGGTGTCATGGGCGTCTTTCGATTCTTTCTCCGTTCGGCCTTGACTTCCTCAGCAGCTTCCCGGGGGCTGAAAACAAACGATTCGGGATTGTTCGGCTTAAGAAATGGCGTCAAGATGGCTTGGGCTTTCGGGCCGATGGCGATTTTCCGGGGATGTCCGTGGTGTTCATTCTTGTGAGTGTGCGGCTCGTAGACCCAGACATCCTGGGCCACATCAATATCGCAGGTCCGCATGTTCCGAACATCTTGTGGCCGCATTCCTGACAATTCTTGCACCTGTACACGCAGTCAACGGAACCGGGCCGTAGCAGGAAGCCTTCATGTCGGCCAGCCAGGACACCGCCGCTGTTTCGCTCCCCGACGACCTCGGGTCGTGTCATGAGATGCTCCAAGATCTTGCTCGGACTCTGTGCGAGCGGGATCGCCGCATCGCCGAACTGGAAGCAGCCATGGAGGCGTTGATTAACCAACGTTACGCCCCGAAGCGGGAACGCTACGCGGACCCGGATCAACGGCTCCTGTTTGGTGAACCGGGCGAGATCGCCGAATCGTCGGGATCGCCCGACGAGGACAACGACGATTCGTCAGGCAAAAAGAAGAGGCGTGGTGGAAAGGGGCGTCGGCTTCTGGACGAGAACGTTTCTCGAGAAGATCTGGTCCACAAGCTGACGGACGAGCAGAAGGTGTGCCCCAAGTGCGGTGCCCCGCTGGTGATCGTGCTGGTCAATGGCCTGTTGCAGTGGGCCCACCGTCCGGCCGAGATCTACGGCATCCAGCACGTCCACGAAAAAGGCTTCTGCCAGTGCTGCCACGAGCACGTGGTGGTGGCGGACAAGCCGCCGCAGATGATCGAAAAAGGGGCGGCGGACGCCAGCTTGCTGGCTCACCTGACAACTTCGAACAAGGGCGACCACCTGCCCACCTACCGCTATGAAGAGATCAGCCTTCGCCATGGCTGGTGGCTGCCTCGCAGTACGCAGGTCGGCTGGCTGACGCAATCGACACCCCATACATCAATATCGTGCCGTCCATCACAGCAAACAGGCGAGCCGGTCACAATCGGATCGTCGAGCAGGGCGGAGAAGGAACTGTCTGGAAGGACGCCAACGGCATCTACGAACCAGGGCGGCGGGGCAAGCATTGGATCAAGCGAAAGCGATCGATACAAATGGAAGCATTCGTCACCGGGTTCAAGCTCGGCACGGCGAACCGTCGGCACGCTCACGTGGTTGGTGCGTTGGAGTTCAGCGTCGAAGCCCCGGAACACGGGGTCCGTCCCGTTGCTTGGATAAGCAGTTGGACGGACGAAGAAAGGTCCGTGATGACATTGCGTGACCGAAGCGGAAATCCCACCTTAAACCCCACTTACTTCGGTCTGCGGGCGGTGGTGGCCGGCCAGGACGAGACTGGACGATCCAAGCGATTACGGCACGCCAGACTTGCTCAATGGCTGGACCATTAGAGCGGCCTCACGAAGCAATCCATGCTGCTGAAGTGGACTGGAAATCGGTAACCGCAAATCCCATTTTCGGTTGATCTTGCCAGCGTTCGCAGAGAGTTGCAAGATCTCCCCAACCCTCACCCCGTCTGCTTTGTCGATATGGTGCGTAGTACGCGGGCGACCCCAGGACAATCACTTCGGAGGCTGACGATCGGGGAGTAACATCCTCGAACCCCTGTGGTATGAGTTGCCCGGATTTAGCTCGCCATTGCTGAAACTCATCGCGAAGTCGACCGAAATTCGGCTCAGCAACAAGGCACGACAAGTAATCGAGTCCCTCGATAAGCGAGGTGAGGGGCGAATACGGGTTCTCGAGTTTGCACTCGAACACAACTACTCCGCCAGCATCAGACAGGCCAACCAGGTCCGCACACTGCCTGGACCGATTGCTGAAGTTGGGAACTTCATAGCTCAGAAGCCAGAAGCGTCTGTCGCCGACTGTGAAACAGCCGGATGCCTCGTCGCGGCACCGCTTGAACAGCATCCGTGTGGCCGATTTCTCAAGGCCAGCTTTGGCATCTGTTGGATCTTTGTCATCGCGATCTATCAGCAACCTTGCACCCGTATACCAGACGCGTTGCTTCAGCCTGGCTTGAAACTCGCCCTGAAGCAAAGGCAACAACACATGCGGCCAATCGGGAGTATCTCCGCGTTTCTCGATGAGTGTCGAAAGGAGTTTCCGAAAAGTCGACTCCTCCGACTTTGGCAACGTGCTTTGTGGTTTTGAGTCATTCATCCTGTTGATGGTACGGGGACATATTGCCAACAGTAGGTCATTGTGAAATTGTCGCCAGCCGTTCCGTGTCAACCGAAGCCCCACAGTTGGCACCCTGGAACAGAATGACCTACCGTTGGCAACGCCGTTTGCGAAGATCAGGACCAACGCTGATCACGAGGACGCAACGGCAACATGGCGAAGAAGGCGAGTGCAAAACGAAAGTCCAAAGCCGAGACGAAGGCGAGCCGGACTGATGCGGAGCGACGACTCCGCCAATGTGAGCGGATGAGTCGGCTACTGCGGGTACTCCGTTGTATCTTGGGTCCAGGCCGGTGGGATGCAGACGCTCTGGCGGAAGAGTTGGAATGCTCCCCACGGACAATTCACCGCCACCTCCAGACACTGTCGATGGCTGGGGTCCCATGGTACTTCTGCAAGAAGACCCAGTGCTACCGCGTCCAGCCGGGATACAAGTTCCCCGGTCTGGTTCCGGGTGACGACGGTGGCAGTGAGGCCATCAATTCCCCATCACTTTTGCCCGTTACCGAGCAACTTATCGAGGATACGGAACGATTCCTGGCATCACTCTGTGAATTCCGTGACCACCTGTTCGGGCTCGAAGCGTGTGACCCAAGCGGCACGGACCAGGAGAAGGATCAGGACGCATCGCCATGAGGGCGAAGTCTCTTCAGCACAGCGGCAACCGTTCGATCAGACCAAGGCACGCCAGTTCTTGTGGGAACCTCTTCCTCGTTCAGACAACGGGCGATTTCTCGATACGACCGCCGCTTCACGACCCCGCCACTCCGACGTTTCCATTGATCTCGCGGAAGAACTCGGCGGAGTTCGCGTATTCGCGAGATCGCGAGTTGCTCTTGATCGTTCTGGCCGAAAGGCTTTCTGCCTGCTCTTGTATCTGACCGAATTCTCGTCGTCAGTGCCTTCCACGATCGGAGCCTTCTCTCCGTTGTCCTGTACTTCGCGTGCGAAGCAGCAGCGATATGAGGCTCCCAGAATTCTGACACCGTCAATTCAGCACCTGTCTTGGCTTCGACAACCGGCACGTCGATCGCAGCGAACTCTCTGCACACCATGCTGCAAATCAACTTGTCGTTGTCGAGGCGGCATCGATCGTCAACGATGACCATGTCACACATCTGCTGCGATGCCGCGACAAACAGCTTGGCTAACTCATCGCGACAAAACAGAACAAGCGGACCCACGAACTCCATCGGGCTGTCTTCCGCATCGAAGAAGCAACGCTCCAATCTTGCTCCGATCTTATTGGCAAATCGCCTTATCAGGTTCCGCTGCTCATAGAACCATTGGTTGTTCGTTGACCGAGACAGCACCCGGTGTCTCACATTCCATGCTTTGTCATAGGAGTCCCACCAATCGTCCGGCAAACCACAGCGAATGTAGCCCATCGCGGTCAAATTTCTTGTTTCGTCCATTGCTCGTTGTCATTCGGAGGCGTGCCGGGCGAAAACCAGCTAACCGCGTCATTTGCCATAAGTCCTTTTGTGGCAGTGGCTTGCGATTGCATTAGGATTCATTCGCTACATGCGTTCTAAGTCTCTGCATTAACGTTACTTACATCGATTATACGCGTTCATGGAGGGCTGAAAAAGTATTTGGAATGTAACGCTGGCGGACGAATGTCTCGCCCGCGCTGCTCTGGCCGATTTGGCCGAACCTCAGTCACTCCGGAAAAGGAGAATACGTATGGTCACAACTCTCATGACACTTACCGAAGACAATTGGCAGAACGCCGTGGAGAAGGAGCAGCAATCGAGAACGGACAAGGCGGTCATCGCCGTCTGGAAGATCATCCAGGGAGCCCTTGGCAGGTCCAGCGGTCCTGAACTGATTGACCTCTCCGAGCACGGACTCGACGGGCAATACGGCGAGGATGCAGATCTGTCCTGGATCGAAATTCGTGACGACGGCTCCATCATGCTCGAAGTCTACATCCATGGGAATGTCCAGGTGCCGCTTGAATCCGTCATATCTCCAGGGCTTGAGGTCCACGAGGTTGATCAACTCGTTCGAGCGATCACGAGTCATGAGGCTCAGGACGAATAGACTTCACGTAGGCTCTGTGGACTTGTTGCTGAGAGGGAATGCCAGCCTGTACGACCGCAAATCGCCGGAATCTCGCCTGCTCGTGTATCGAGAAAAAGGGCGCCCTAGATAGCCGGATGGCGCAATCGGAGAGGTTGGCGTCTCTCGGCCAGTCAGGCCACGCCTGATAGAAGTCACGATGGCAGCCGTGAGGCCAACTGGCCGCGGTTGCTGGCTAAGGAGATTGCCAGGAATCCAGAGATCGCTAGTCGATCGGGTAAATGGAGCAGGGGTACCCCGCCGACAAAGGTAGCGTTGCGGGGACCCTCGCTCTATGACTTCCGAAACAAGACCGGAGAACAGGGGATTCCGTGAGGATCCCCGTTACCAGACACTGTTACCGTCCATCCGGTTCCACCAGTGCAAGCCGGAGTTCTCAAAGCAAGCTGGAGATAGGACATGCATTTTCGATTCATCTTGATCGAACAAACACCACCGGGCGAAGGGACGGCTCTTTCGTCGCTGGTCGCTGTTCGCTCCTTGAGCGTTTCCCGGAACGCAAGGGAGCGGCCGCAACCATGCCGGCAAAACCATCACGAAGAAAGAAGTGGACAGTGCAGCTGACTATTGAAACTCCCGCGAAGGAGTGCACGATTGCTCCAAGACATCCACTTGAAAATGTATCAAGGAATCGGCGAAACGAGTCTCGACAGCAGACGCTAAGTAGCGTTTTGGCAGCGATCGCAGGGCGCCGGCAGAGGGCGTCGACCGAGTCTCAGGAGCGTCAACACCACGGGGGCTAAAACAAGGAGCATTGAGTGGCATCTCGAAAAGGAAGGAAGAACCGCCCGGCGAGAGGAGATTCCGATGGCGATCGCTTTGCGGTTTACATCCGTGTCTCATCCACACGGCAAGCTGTAGAAGGGGACAGCCTCGAGGCCCAGCGAAATGACAGCCGTAAGGGCATCGAGTACCGGGAATCGATGGGCAGTTGGAAGGTCGCGAAAGTCGACTACTACATTGACGCCGGCCGGAGTGCGAAAGACCAGAATCGCCCCGAACTCCAGCGACTCAAGGGCGACATTGTTGCCGGCCTGGTAAATGTGGTTCTTGTCGTCAAACTCGACCGCCTTACGCGAAGCCTGTTGGATTTCGTGGAGCTTTGGGAGCTATTCGCGAAACATGACGTCCGGCTTGTCTGTCTGCGGGAAGACTTTGATACATCGTCAGCAATGGGTGAAGCCATGATCAAGCTGATCATGGTCTTCGCTGAGCTCGAACGTAAACTCACGGCAGAGCGAACACTGGCGACAATGCTGGACCGCACCGAGCGGGGGCTCTGGAACGGTGGATTCATCTACGGCTACATCTCCGATCCGAACGATCCTGGAAAGCTGATCGTTGACCCCGAATGGTCGGCTATCATTCGCACGCATTTCTTCGACGCCTTTGAAGAGCTGGGATCGATCGGAGCGGTGCAGCGGCATCTGCGAAAGACCGGCATTCGCATTCCGAAATGGAAGACGAAGCACGGCCAGCTGAAAGGTGGAAGTTACTTTGCCAAGCAGCAGATTGCAAGGATCCTGCGGAACCGAATTTATCTCGGCGAGCTTCACTGGGGAGACGCGACATGCACGGACTCCCACGAACCGATCATCGACAGGCTACAGTTCGAACGAGTGCAACGCAAGTTGGACGAGACTACCAGGACACGGTCAAACCACAGACATAGCGACGGACGCTGTTACCTCCTGCGAGGGGTGCTTCAGTGTGGCTGTGGTGCGATCATGACGCCCAAGAGTTCGTGGGGGCGAGACAACAAGTATTACTACTACGTTTGTACACGCCAGACGCACCATGGCACCAAGACCGACTGCAAGGCTCCCATGATTCCCGCCGAACCCCTAGAGGAAGCGGTTCTCGACCGAGTGGCGAAGATCGGGGTGCACGTCGGTGACAGACAGAAAATCGTGGACGCCGCTTTACGAGAGATCGATGACGAAGGGAGGAAGTTGGCCTCGAAGATCGACATCGCCCGACACCGCCTCACCCGGGTTCAGGCCGAGATCCAGAATCTTCTCCAGGTGCTCAAGCACATGGGCAAGTTGGGACTGGCCGTTGTTCGTGATGAACTCAAGCAACTGGAAGAGGAGCGGGAAAGGCTCAAGGCCCAGATCAAGGAACTGACCGAGCAGGAATCACCGCTGAAGCGAGTGTCGGATGCCGCCCGGGAGTTCATCGAGAACTGGCAGGATATCGGTGAGATCCTGGCGGAAGCCCAACCGGAAGAGAAACGTTGCATCCTGCAGCACTTTGTGCAGTCCTTGGCGCTGCGATTTGTGCACGCCGATGAGAAACGGGCGGAGTATTCCCTGGCCCTGTTCCCTGAGGTGGGGCCAGTACATTCGGGGGGAGAAAGCGAAAACGGGACTCCCACCAAAAATTGTGGCAGTCCCGATGTGTTAACCGCAAACGCGAAATTGCGTCATAACGGTGAAAAGGCTCCCCGACAAGGACTCGAACCTTGGACTTAGCGGTTAACAGCCGCTCGCTCTACCAACTGAGCTATCGGGGATTGTGCGTCTCAGCAAGCGGCTTTGCCGATCGCTGAGACAAGCTATGATACTTCACCGAATAGTATTCGGCAAGGAGCACGGCCGAGCCCCAATCGAATCCCCGGCCAGCACACTCTGTCACTCGTTTGGGTGGGGGGTTACGATGCCTGGCTATCTTGCGCCGGGGTGGCTTGTTTCTCCATGATCACGGTCGTTCCCCCGTTCGTGAAGTCGACCCTGGTCATGAAGTTCCGCATCAGCATAATGCCGCGCCCGCTGGGCGCTTCGAGTTGTTCCGGGTCGGTCGGGTCGGGCACGTCCGCCGGATCGAAACCGTCTCCTTCGTCGGAAATCTGGACCCACAACAAGTCCGGCGACAGGCGGCACTCGAAACGGACCACCTTCTCCGGATGAAGCTGATTGCCGTGACGAATTGCGTTGACCAGGGCCTCCTCCACCGACAGATGCACGCCAAACAAGTCGCGGTCCGACCATCCTGCGGCCTCCAGTTGTCCCAGCATCGTCTGAAGCACGTCCCTGCCGGCTTCCACCTTGCTCGGGATCTCCTCATCGCAGGTCCAGATCCAAGTTTGGTCGTTCATCGAACTCTGGTTTAGTGAGAAGGAAGATGGACGAAACCGACGGCCCGGGGCGGCGCAAAGAACTTTGAACACCACCAGGCCGACCCGCTGCGGGAGGCCGCCAGGACGAACGTTCAAAAGGCCGCCAAGGCATCCGCCTCCTCGTCCTTAATATCGAAAAGCCGGTTCAGACGCGTGATGGCAAAGACCTCGTAGATCTCGGGACGTATGTTGCAGAGCTTCAGCTTCCCCGTCTTGGCTTTCATCTTCTTGTCCAACGTGATGAGCTTGCCCAGGGCCGCACTGGAGAGGAAATCGACTGCCGAGAAATTCAACACCATCTTTCGGCGATTCTCGACCTCCACGAGTTGGAACAGCTCCTGCCCCAACTCCTGGATCCCGAGGTCCTCAATGATCTTCTGGTCACGAAAGTGAACTACCGTGACGTCGCCCACCTCGTTGACATCCAGCCGTCGATATGCGGCCATCGGACGCGCTCCTGTAGGATTGAACCAAGCAGCCGGAGAAGCTCCGCCAGTCTGCGTTCAAGCCTGCAAAACGGGGCTGCTGCCCCCCGCAGGTGGATCTGCACAGATCCCCTCCATTTCGGCCGGGGCCCCATCCAGTCGTAAGGGGCAAATTGCGGCCGAAAGAACCAAGTCCTGCTGAAGGGAACGCCGCTCCCAGTGTAGATTGCTACCTCCGTATGATATAACCACCAAAATGGGTGTCAAGACGGCCCCGAGGGTTCCGGCGATGACGTTTGCCGACCACGGCTATTTTGCGGTCGGCAGCGCCCGCGAAGCATCGAAGTCTGAGTTGGATCGCGACAAGACGGCGCGGCGGACCAACAGGTAGTTGGCACCTCGGTATTCCGTGATTATCCCCACCACCGTCCATTCCAACTGGGTCGGGTTGTTGGTGATCTCCGAGACGATCCGTTCGAGATTCAGATTCTCCAACCCGACGTACCGTGCGTCGCCGCTTGAAGGAAAGAAGACGACGCGGTCGTCCACAAATCGGAAGTAGCCTCGCTCTTCCTTCAGGTCGGTTCCTTCGCGCAACCGGTCCCTAGTCGTCCTTTCTGCCCCGTTGTCGGGTGAGACCGCGTCGGGAGTCACCAGCAGTCGGACCGGCGCCGGCGGAGGGGACTGGGACCACGCTGCCGACCACCCGATCAGCGATACCGCGACTGCCACGAGGATGCCGCGCCGCACCCTGCCTGGCACTCGCGACCACACCTGCCGTCTCTCGCCAATTCTCGGATTCATCGACTTCTCACTCCAGCCTGGCACGACCACATGCGGAACTGACTGTCGCCTTTCGCTCCGCGAAAGTGGCGCTGCTTTCGCGGGGCGAAAGACGACGATGCGACAGTTGTTGACTCGACGGCCCTAATGCAAGCCTACGTCACAGCGCCGCGATCGACGACGGGGGACGCTGCCCTATCCGCAGAACCGCCTCTATCCTCCGATTCGGATTTTCTTGCCACACTTGTCCCCTATTCACGGAGCTCTCGTCACAACCGCGAGAACCGGCAGAATCCATACAATCGATTCCCCCCCGTCCCGCAGTTCAGTCCGGCCATTCTGATGGGCACGGCGATCGGTTGCCTCTTGGCAGCGATGTGGACTTTTCGCATCTTTCACTCGGGGACACGGAGATCATGCAAAGGCCGGCAGGGTGGCCTAACACGTTGGTTCTCAACAGTTTCCGGATGGCTGCGGCTCGCGGCTCGAGGGCTGGGCACGGAGTTTGCCCCCAAGGGGCTCCTGAGGTCTCTTCTTCAGTCCTGGCAGCCGCGAGATCCCCGATGCATTTGCCTTCCCAAAGCGTTCGATTCAGTCTCGTCCTCCTTCTGGCTGCCTTGTCGGCGCCCGTGCTTTCCGCCGACTCCCCTGTCACGGTCCGCCTGGCCGATGGGAAACGCTTGCATGCGGTGATCGACCGGAGAACGGACCCCGACAATCTCTGGCTGACCACCTCTCTCGGCCGCGGAACCCTCGCCCAGGCAATTCCCTGGGAACAGGTGGGCGACGTTGAGATCGACGGGCGGACATTCGAGGGCCGGGTCGTTCGAGCAGTGGTGGCCGTGATTCGCGAAAGAAACCCGCTGGCAATCGCCGAACCGGCCTCTGCACGGCTTGTGCGGCTCGACAGCAAGTCACTCGAAACGATGGGGCCGTCCGGACGTATCGAGACGGAATCGCCGATCTTTCCGCTGTCTGCAGCAACACCTGCGAAGATCCACGCCTTGGTCGTTTCGGCCGAGCTTGCCAATTGGGACCAGGACGTTGCCGTCGACGGACTCGTTGTCGAATTGACGCCCTACGATCGTGACGGAAACCAGACGGTCTGTGACGGCACGGTCAACTTCAGGCTGGAAACATGGAAGACGACCGGACGTGGCGGCCGTTTGGCCATGCCCACGGAACGTTGGACCTGCACAATCAGGGCAGGCGATTTTGAGTCCGGGAGCCTGGTTTTTCGACTGCCGTTGCGTACCGTGCAACCTCAGGCCAGTTCGGACTGGTGGCCCCACGGAGTCCTGCAGGTGCGACTGAGTGTGCCGGGATCGGGAGTGATCGAACGAACTTTGAGCGACCTTCGCTTGCGACCCTTCGAGCCGATGAGGGACTGGCAGGAGCAGCGGACGAGCTACCGGCATTTTCCTGGCGAGAACTACCGTCGACAGGCATGGATTCCGTCGCGGTGACAGCAGGCCGCGGCCGCAGAGTCTCATCCCGTCCACCGCCGATCCGGGGAATCAACCTGGTTTTGGCATGGCAAGGCTGTGAAGGACCAGCACCGCCCCGAGGGAGAGAAAACTGTAGCCGACCCATTCCGGCGGCGTGATCGTCTTGGGCGGAAGCTTGGTGTTGGTCCCCAAAACGCTGTCCACGGTGTCGGTGGTGGCGACGGCCGGGTGGTTGGTTCGCCTTGCCAGGAACTGGGTGAACTCCTGGGTGAGCTGCATCGATTCGATCGCGCGGAATTCCAGTCCCAGGAAGATGAGCACAAGTCCTGCGAGGAAATACTGATTCCGCGTGATGTCCATTTCACACCCTCCGAAGGCTTGCCGGTCCTTCGTCTTGGAAGTGTTATCGATGGGGGCGGCGTAAGTTCTTCAGGGCGACACGCTGAGTAACGGTTATGCCGTACCGGTCGCGACGAATCTTCGTGATGTGGGGATATCAAGGTTTCCACGGCCGGGCCCGCCGACTTTCTGAAGATCCGCACAATCGATTTAGCAAGGACTGCCGGGGGCCGTTCTTGGACAGAAGTCCGTTCTGTGGACGTTCTGCATCCTATACTTAATCGAACTCAATCGACGGTTCTATTTGCGGTTCAGAAGAGGGTTGCACGATGGCCAATCGCGTACTTGTCGTCGACGATTCGATGTTGATGCGAAAAATGATCTGCGAGAGTCTGGCCGATGCCGGATGGGAAATCGCCGCGGAGGGAAGAGACGGTGCGGAGGCAATCCGGCTCTACGACGATCTTCGCCCGGACGCCGTGACCATGGACATCGTCATGCCCGGCACCGACGGGATCTACGCGCTGGAGAAGATCATGGAACTCGACCCTCGAGCTCGCGTGGTGGTCGTCAGCGCCCTGAACCAAACCAAGCTGATCTCGCAGGCCATCCGCAAAGGGGCCCAGGACTTCATTGCCAAGCCCTTCCTGCCGGAGCAACTCCAGGAGACGCTCCGAGGCTGCCTGCCGGAGACGGTTTCGAACTGAGCGGCATACGCTGACCTGCGGTCAATTCTCTAGACGGTCGCGGACATTCGGTCGCCCGCGGCCGTTTCTGTTTTTTGGTTCTCCTGCCGGCGCAGCGGCCTGTTCGGCGCGTTGCATCACCTCGAAAACGCCGCCCGGTAATCCCAGACCGCAGTCTTGGCCCCGGCGGCGGTTCATCCTACAATCGGAGGGTTCTGGGGATCGGGCCGCCACGCATTAGCCGGCCGGGATACCGTCCGGCCGCCGCTTCCGTGCCGATGATCCCGGCACGTGGGTACCATTCCGCAGAACGGTTCGGGCGATTCCAGCCACATCGAGTAGAACCTATGGCAGACGGACACGACACTTCCACCATCGAAGCATCCGGCGCAACCGGCGGTCTCGCAGCGCAGGCCGAGCAGCACGAGGGTCCCGGCACGCCTGACACCGCTCGTGGCGGACTCTGGTCGCGGAGCTTCGTCGCCCTGCTCGTCACTCAGTTTCTGGTCGCCCTGAACGACAATATCTTCCGCTGGTTGATCGTTCCCATCGGCGCGGTCATGTTGGGGGACCAGGCGAAGGCCATGCAATGGGGAAGTGTCGCATTCCTCATTCCGTTCATCGCACTGGCGGGGCCGGCGGGCTATTTTGCAGACAAGTACAGCAAACGCCGTGTGATGATCGCCTGCAAGGTGGCGGAGATCATCGTGATGGTCCTGGGGATCGCCGCAATCCTCACAGGTGAAATCTACACGATGATGTTCGTGCTGTTCCTGATGGGGGCTCAAAGTGCTTTCTTCAGTCCGTCCAAGTACGGCAGCATTCCCGAAATCGTGCGCACCGAACACATTTCGTCGGCCAACGGATTGATCGGCATGACCACGATGATCGCCTGCATCGTCGGTGCCGGCGTCGGCACAAACCTCTTCTCGCTGACGACGCTGTCCGACGGCTCTCAAACGGGCCTGGGGCCCGGTCAGCATCGCTGGTGGATTTCCGCTGCCGTCCTGGTCGGTGTTGCCTTGGTCGGCTGGGTGGCGAGCCTCTTCATCGGACGCCTTGAGGCGGCCAGCCCCGATCGCCGGTTTCCTCGCGATCCGGTCGGACAGGTTGTGAGCGACCTGCGAGTGCTGTTCTCTCGCCGTGCTCTCTACTGGGCAGCATTGGGGAGTGCCTACTTCTGGTCGATCGGATTGCTTGCCCAGTCCAATATCGATCGCATGGCAATGCAGCAGTTCTTCGACAATCGAACGGTCGGCCAACCCTACGTGGGATTGATGCTCGGTGTGCTCACCTTGGGAATCGGCGCCGGTTGTGTTCTCGCGGGTATCTGGTCGAGAGGAAAGGTCGAGTTGGGACTCGTGCCGTTCGGAGCCGGCGGGTTGATTGTGATGTCGTTGATCCTTGCCGTGTCGCCCGCTGCGCAGGGCGGGAACTGGCAGACGCCTTTCGGCTGGACGTGCCTGTTTCTCTCGCTGCTGGGGCTGTCCGCCGGCCTCTACGATATTCCCCTGTTGTCGTCGCTTCAGGAGCGAAGCCCGACCGAATCGCGCGGCAGAATCCTTGCAGCCTACAATTTCCTCTCGTTCTCGGGCATGCTGCTCACCGGAGTGCTCTTCGGCGTGCTCGGCCGCGAGGACGGGCTCAATCTGTCGGCCCGTTGGATCTGGGGCATTGCGGCCGTTCTGACCATCCCCGTCTTCATCGCCATTGTCTACCTGGCCTTCACGCCCATGATCCGCGTTACGGCGAGGATCGTCATTTCCGTCTTCTACCGCGTCCGCGTCAGGGGGCTGGAGAATATACCGGAAAACGGGGGAGCTCTGCTCATCGCCAATCATGTGACCTGGCTCGACGGCGTGCTCCTGATTCTGTTCTGCCCCCGGCCGGTCCGGTTCGTTGCCTATGCCGATTTCGTCGAGAAGGGAGTCTTGGGTCGACTCGCGCGCGACTACAAGACGATTCCTATCAGACCCGGCCGAAAATCCATGGTGGAGTCCCTTCGTGCGGGTCGGCAGGCGCTGCGCGACGGCGAACTGATATGCATCTTTCCCGAGGGCGGCCTGAGCCGAACCGGGCAGATCCAGGGGTTCCGCCGCGGATTCGTCTCCGTCCTCCACGGCACGGATGCTCCGGTCATTCCGATCCATCTGGGCGAACTGTGGGGCAGTATTTTCAGCTTCGAACGCGGCAAGTTCTTCTGGAAATGGCCGCGACGGTTGCCCTATCCCGTCTCGATCGTCTTCGGACGCCCGATGTACGGCGTCAAAGACCAGCAGGAGGTTCGGCTCGAAGTCGAAGCCTTGGCCTATCAAACCATGCTGGAAAGCAAGAACAAGTCGATGTCGCTGCCCAGGGCCATGTTGCGAGCATGCCGCCGGAACCGGTTCCGCAGAAAGATCGCCGACTCGACGGGGATGGAGATGACGGGCGGTTCCGTGTTGACCCGTTCGCTGATCCTGCGCCGCCTGTTCCGGCGGGAAGTGTTCCGCGACGACGAGACGAACGTGGGAATCCTGCTGCCGCCCTCGGCGGCTGGGTTGCTGGCGAACGCGGCCCTGGCTCTCGATCGCCGCGTGGCGGTCAATCTGAACTACACCGTCTCGAACGACATCATGAACCAGTGCATCGAGATTGCGGGGATTCGGCACGTGCTGACTTCACGCAAGGTGATGGAAAAGTTCGACTTCCAGTTCAAGACCGACGTCGTCTATCTCGAGGATTTGCTCGGCAAGCTTCGCTTGACGGACAAGCTGGCCGGGGCGGCCGCGTCCTGGCTCCTCCCCTCCTGCATCCACGAACGCCTGCTCGGACTCAACCGCATTCAGCCCGACGATCTGATCACCGTCATCTTCACGTCCGGTTCGACGGGGCTCCCCAAGGGCGTGATGCTCACCCATCACAATATCGGTTCCAACGTGGAGGCCTTCTGCCACGTGCTCCACCTGGACGCGAACGACGTGCTGCTCGGAATCCTCCCCTTCTTCCACTCCTTCGGCTATACCACCACGATCTGGACCGCCCTGGTCCTCGACCCGATGTGCGTCTACCACTACAGCCCACTGGAAGCCCGCCAGGTCGGCAAGTTAGCTGCCAAACACCAAGCCACGATTCTGCTGTCCACACCCACGTTTCTGCGCTCCTATACCCGCCGCTGCGACGCGGAGGACTTCGCCAATCTGGACGTGATTATCACGGGCGCCGAGAAACTGCCCAAAGACGTTGCCGATTCCTTCGAGGAGAAATTCGGCGTACGGCCGGTGGAAGGCTACGGGACGACCGAGCTAGCTCCCGTCGTCTCTACGAACATCCCGAATTCGCGTCTCATGAGCGAGTTTCAACAGGGCAACCGCATCGGCTCCGTGGGGCAGCCCATGGCAGGGATCTCGGCCAAGATCGTCGACCTGGAGACCGGCGAGAACCTCGGAACCGACAAGTCGGGCATGTTGCTGATCAAAGGGCCGAACGTCATGAAAGGCTATCTCGAGCAGCCCGAGCTGACGGCCAAGGTCCTTCAGGATGGATGGTACACGACCGGCGACATCGCCAAGATCGACGCCGATGGATTCATCCATATCACGGGCCGCCAAAGCCGCTTTTCCAAGATCGGCGGCGAAATGGTGCCCCACCTGCGCATCGAAGAGGTCCTCAGCCGGCTCCTCGGCGAAGACGAAGAGGGCGAGCAAGCGGCGGTTGTGACCGGCGTGCCGGACCCGAAGAAAGGCGAACGGATCGTCGTACTCTACCGCTCGCTGGAATTGGCCCCCGACGAAATATGCCGCAAGCTGGCAGGGGCAGGCCTGCCGCCGATCTGGATTCCTTCCCCCGACAGCTTCTACCAGGTCGACGAGATTCCTGTGCTCGGGACGGGCAAGCTCGACCTCAAACGCCTCAAAGAACTGGCCTGGGAGGTGACGGGAACGAAGAGCCCGGAATCCGCCGAAGGGGACGGACGCTAGTGCTGCCTCAAGTTCCGATGATGGAGTGGCCGGTGGTCGAGTGTCAGCGAGCCCCCAGCCCGTAACCGAGCCATGAGGCTCTCGTCCGTCACCCTCAGCGTGTGTTCTGCCTGGGTCTCGACACGTCTATTTCCGGTTCCGGCGTTGGGCGACCTGCCGCCGAGACCCTTCGGAGAGGTCGGCCTTCCTTGTGACGTACGCTGATCACGGTTCCCCGCCGATCGAGCTCGTAGTGGATATCGCGCCAAACGAGTCGGTGTCCAAATGCCGACGCGGCAAAAACCAGCCAGTTGGCCAGGGCGGCGAGAGGGCCGCCGAACATGTCCAGCCACCGCGTGGTGCGAAGTTGGCGTTCGAAGTCGGGGAACAACTCCCGCGACAGTCGAACGCGGTGAAAGCCACGATAGATCCACGAAGTGCAAAGCGTCAGGGTTATCATGGTCGGCGCCCAGGCTGATGCGGAACCGCTCCTCCACGCAATCATGGTTGCCGAAAGCGAGAGATAGAAGGCGGCCATCGAAAAGGTGGCCAGCAGGAATCCCGCGCGCCAGCAACCCGGCAAGTAGCATCGAGCCTGAAGGTATTGACGCCTCGCGAAATCGAGCATCTGCGAATAACTGAGGTTGAGCGGTGACGCAACCGCGCAGGCCGGTTCGTATTCCACCCGCAACCGGGCCCGCCGCATGATGCCCGTGACCACAAGGTCGTCATTCAGCTTCTTCCGCCAGGCATCGCGAACGCCGAGTTGCTGGAAACGATCGTACCGAATCGCCCAGGATCCGCCCCATACGATGTTCGGGTTGCCGCTGCCGAGCAGCATGCCGAGGCTGGCGTTGACGCTGGTGACCAGCAGGTTGGGCGTCGTCCTCCGCATCGGCACGAACCAACGATAACCGGTCGTTGCGCCGATGCAATCGTTGCTGAGCCGGTGGACCAGAGCTCGGAGCCAGTAGGATCGGGGCCTCGCATCGGAATCGGCAAAGGCCAGGTACTTGACGTCCTCGGGCAGCGATTCGGTCCCCCGCAACAGGTTGTGGACCTTCTGGCCGCAGTCGGTTGCCTTTCCCGTGAACACCAACCGGCTCACCCGGTCCGGGTATTTGGCGGCCACCTTCATGATCGCGAGGCAAACCGGATCCTCGGGAGTCTCTACCAGGAACCGAATCTCGTAGTCGTCGTAGTCCTGCTCAAACAATGCGACAAGGTTGGCTGCCAGCCCCAGATCGCGGCCTCGGCAAGGCACGAAGAGAATCGCTTTGCCGGTGGGACGGTAACTGTCGAGCGAGCGGAGGCGGCTGTGGGTGAAGCGGCGGTGTTCGTAGGCCTGCGCAGCAACCAGCACGCCCTGAACAACAGCCAGGACGGCGAGGAGAGCCGAAACGGCGATCCAGATTGCTTCCATGCAAGCCAACCCAGGGAGACCTATACGCAAACCCGGTCTGGCCACCGGACTTCCCGTCTCGGTGGTCGGCCTGACTTTCAAGCCGCCAGCGTACCCCCTCCGCCGGAACCGGTCAATCGGAGCCTAATAAGGGAAGACTTGTGCCGCACAAGCAACAGATGGATGTGACTCGTTAAAACAGGGGGTGCGGACATGACGCGGAATGCTTGACTTCTGGGGAAACCCTGCTACACCTTTAGGGTGAGCCATGTCCTCACATTGGAATGGGAGGATTGGTTCGCTTTCCTGGGATTCTCGCCAAAGCTCCGGAAACGGCGGGCGCGGATCGCCTCCCTGTCTCAACACCCTTGGCATCTGGAGGATTTCCTATGAGACGAATCGTGGTCTCAAGCACCGCCCTGTTGCTCGCGGTGTTCTTCGTCACTCCGGCGGCCGAAGCCGGACGCACGTGTCGGCCTCGGACCAGCAGTCCGGCAACGTGCGCACCCGTGACTTGTTCTCCCGTCACATGTGCCCCTGCAACGTGTGAGCCGGTAACCTGTAGTCCGGTGACATGCGCGCCAACGACTTGTGCTCCGGCAACGTGCACGCCCATGACCTGTTCTCCCAGAACCTGTCGCCCGCGAACGTGCCGTCCAAGAACCTGTTGGCCGGTGACCTGCGCCCCGGTCGCGTGTTTTCCTGCGGAGTTCGACGAAGTGACCGAGGTTGAGACGCAGGAATCGGCGCCCGCTGCAGCTCCCGAGCTGCCTCCCGCCCCGGTTCCCTCGCCTGAACCGGCTCCGGCAAAGGCTGCCGCCGAAACCCCTTCCGAGTCGCCGGGCGACGCTTCAGCCACCCCCAAACAGGTTCCCGCTCCACCCGAGCCAGAGCCGGCTCCGGCCCCGCCGGCTGCCGCTGAGAAGCCGGCCGAGAAGCCAGCCGAGAAGCCGGCTGAGCCGTCGCCACCGCCGGCTCCGGCCGCAACCACCACATCAGCCTCCGAACTCCGCTGTTGGACCGACGATACCGGCAGGTACAGCACGCAGGCACAGTTCGTCAGCCTATCCGCCGAAGGTGTCCGTTTGCTGAAGTCGGACGGCCAATACTGTGACGTTCCCATGAGACGACTCAGTCAGGCCGATCGCCAGTACGTGGGGACGATCCGGGCAATCGCCGACGTGCGTTAGCACGTATGCTGGGTTGCATCTGCCGGGCACGAAGAAGCATGGTAGAACCGTGTCCCATGCTTCGAGTGACGTCCGGCAGATGTCACCCACGGCCGGCGGTCCTGCCGCCATGTGAATTGAGGTTCTTTCTTGAGTGGTGCATGGCCGGCAATCGCCTATCTCGAGCTCTGTTCTTCTGGCCGGGGGCCCTGCTGATTCAGTTCGCGCAGTGGCTCCTCGTCTTGTCGGAGACCAGGGGCGGACGCTGCACGCTCCGACCGTTGTTTCGTGTCTTCTGCCGCTTCGCCCTCTACGCCCGGCCGTACGTCGTCGACGGACGACGGACGAACGACGTGGTGACACCCCTGCAACTCGACGAGTTGATCGGCCGTCAGCGGTTGATTGCCGCCATTCCGTGCGCATGCCGAGCGGGCCGGCCGGCGTGCAAGATCCCTCATCACGGCGACCACGATCCGGACGTCTGCCTTTCTTTCGGCCTTGCGGCAGTTGTTCAGATCGGTAGCGGGCTCGGCAAGCGTCTCTCGCCCGATCAGGCCAGGGATCTCTGCCGGCGAGGTTCGCAGTCCGGCCTGATCCACCACGCGATCTACAGCTTCGGCTCGCTTTTCGAGGTGTGCAACTGCTGTGCAGCCACGTGTTCCGTCGTGCGGGCCTACAGGGCCGGCGTACGCGAGGCCGTGCGACCGTCGCCGGTCCGGGCCGTCCGCGGACCGCAGTGCGACGGTTGCCGGGATCGGGATTCCCGCGTGTGTGAAGAGGTCTGCCCCTACGGGCTGCACCCTTCGTCGCCGGACTGTCTCGGCTGCGGGTACTGTGTGGAGCAGTGTCCGCGAGGGGCGGTTGGGATGGTCCTACGAGAACCGGCTGTCAAACAGGACGCAGTCTCGCTCCCCGGAAGATTCGTCATCGCCGCCAAACGCGGCTTTCAGTTCTCGCTCCGCGATCTCATGATCCTTATCGCCGCCGTCGCCTGCGTCTTCGGTGGATTCTCGATTTATGGCGTTACCGGCGTCTCAGTCGTCATGCTCGTTCTCGGCTGCTGTTTCATTCGTCGAGGCGATCTTGCCTCTCAACCGTGGATGTTCTCCAGTGGTGTTGCCTTGACGGGCTTTTCCATCGTCGTTCTCCTATTGTTGCTGGCGGGATGGCTGTTCTTGGGCATCGGTCCAATACTGCCTCGAAACGCGTGGCCCTGTGAACTGTGGCGAATGGCTAAGATCGCCGGAGGAGGCACGGCCGACGTCAGAGCTGCGCAGAGCGGCCGCGGTCTCCTCGATCACGAATACGCATGGAGGCTGTCGATTGCCCCCGACAAACTCGGCACGATCATTGCGGAGTACGGGATGACGTCCGTTCGTACAGAGGACGTTCCCGCGGCATTCCGGCGGCAGTTTCCGCCGTGGTGGCGGCCGTGGCATAGGAGAGGCAACCGCTATCTGTCAACACCCGACTTCCCCGGAGATTCGAGAGGTCCGGACGGATACCACTTCTTGGCGATGTACGATCGAGACAGGGAACGACTATATGTATGGCACAAGGACAACTTCTAGTGCTCTGTCATTCTTGGGGATTCGGATCCCGTTCGATCGCACAGGATACCGGGCGGACTTCGGCCGTCGGCTGGGGGCACGCTGACTCGCGACCAACTGCCAAATCAAAATCAGAATCCGACAGAGAACCGGATTCCTGCATGACGCGGGGGACAACACCAGCTTAGCTCCGCTCGGCTCGCGTGAGCTACACTTCCAATACTAAGGACCATCGAATCGATAACCGTCGTATTGTCGCCTTTCGCTTCGCGAAAGCAGCGTCACTTTGGTGCAGTCTGAGAACCTGAACCCGTTGCAGTGCAGTCGTTTAACGCCCAGCCGAAGGCGCCGGCCGCACTAAGGAAGCCGGCGCCTGCGGCTGGGCGTTAAACGAGCAACCCTCAGGAAGTTGCGATTACTAGCGACTGCTCCAAGTGGCGCTGTCCAACTAGACGCGTCCGCTTGTACATGTTCCAAGTGTCGAAAACCGCCATGAACGAACTAGTCGTTGTCAACGACGCCTGCCGTCGCTGCGGTGCCGGACTTCTCGATTCCGACAATTTATACCCCTGGCCGTCGCTTGGTATTTCCTCGAGGTGGCCGTGCGCCCGGTCGTAGAGGTGCTTGGCGGATGAGGCGGGTCCGGGATTCGGCCGGATCGCGACTCATTATCGAGTTACAGATTCATCACTTCGGTGAGCGATTTGGCAGCGGTTTCAGGATCGGAAGCCACAGAAAGAACGAGGATCACCGCCAGCACGACGCCAGCGCTGAGCAGACTCACACCCTTCGGGTTGCGGGAGACCTCGAGTCGGCGAAGCGAGTTCTCAAGAGCCCCCTCGAGTCGAAGCCAGCCTTGTGGGTTCTGAACACCGCCGGCCGACACCAGAGAGACGTTTCGGAACGTCGACGAGTACTCCAGGTAGAGCTGCACTCCCAGGCTGGGAACTACCAGGCAATCGCCCGCCCAGCGCGCGTCGGAGTCCAAGTCGATGGCCAAATCGGCCAGCACCGGACGGAGTTCGTCGCGGGAAATGTTGTAGATCACCAACCGCGGCCGAAGAAACAGAAGAACCGCCGAGAGCAGGGCGAAGTACAAGCCGATCAACAGGGGCCAGACGATCGGTCCGAACCGGATCGAGGCGGCAACCGGCATGAGCAACTCGATGGGGCCGACCAGCACCAACCCCGAGACGGCTACCCCGAGCACGGCCGTGTCGCGGCTCCCCGACACACAGAATGGCCGGCGGAACAGATTCAGCGCACCTATCAGGAGGAGATAGACCGCCACGGGGCCCAAGGCCACACAAAGTCGAAACGGGTCCATTGGCGAGACGCTCCCACGGAAATGAACTGCCCCCACAGACGGTAGGACGAGGAGAGCACAACCCCAATTCTATGGGAACCGCCCACGGCCGAAAAGCCCTGCAATCCCCTGAACTACCGTAACAGATTCCCCATTCCTTCCAGACTGCGCCGAGGCAACAGAAAAGACAACGCAGGAATCGCTCTTCCGCTCAACGTCTTTTGTCGCGATCATTGGATTCTGGTCCACTCTTGTCTCCAAAGTGGCCGGGAGATTGGCTCGGGTGTTCTTCTCGGAAACGCCGAAGTTGGGCCTCGATCCGATCCCGTTCCGAGTCGGTCTTTCGCCGTTGAATCCCGTAGTGGATGCGAGTCGCAATCATATCGGCCAAGGCGAGGAGGCCCATCCACAGCACCAGGAGAATGACGCCCGTCCAGTAGAAAATGGTCACCAGGCTCGGCTCATCCGGAGGGAAGAGTCGGCCGGCAAGGACTGCAACTCCCACGAATCCGAGCATCGTGCTGGTTTGCATTCGCCGCCGGTATCGCCTTCGCAGATGGTCGCGTTCCCACGGCGGCAGGCTGGAATCCGCGTCGACCTCCTGCCAATGTTCCCAGTGAACGCGGACCAACCACAGTGCCAGAGCGACCAGGGCCACGCAGATCGCCAGCGACATCCAGAAATCGGCGTCCATGGGAGCCACCCGAGGTGAAGGGTTGAGGTTGACGAGGAATCAGTTGTTTTCTGCTGCAGGTTTGGCCGTCTTGAGCCATTCTCGCACGACCCAGCCGACCTTGGCTAGACTGAGAATCCAGTCGATGCGATCGTTGCCCGCGACTCCTCCCTCGGTGATTGCGTCGACCGCGTCCGACTCGGTCAAGAACCGTTCCATGCGAGGATCGCAGTGAGCGGGGATGTCCTATCACGCGGAGTAGCTGCACCTGGGGAACGGGTTTTTATTCCCCCCATCCGTCGGGGCTGGTTGACATTCGCCGTTCGCCGAAGAGAAAGGCGATTAAGGCAAACAGTCCCACACTGATCAGGGGCATTCGACGCCGAAATCTCATGTTGCCCCTCTCTGGGAAAAGGACTACGATCCGACCCTGACACGTGGTCGACCCGGTGGCTCCAGGAAGGAGGAATGAACTCATGTTCGACGTGGCGACAATCACCGGACTTCATCGTACCACCGTTCGACGCTGGCATCAGCAGGAGATCGACGTTCCGTACGAAGGGTTTCTGGGACTGGTGTGCCGGCAGCATGAGCAGAACTTCCGGCTCTGGCACGAGGAAGACATCGCTCGCAGCCCGGACGTGGGCGACGCCAGGATTGCCGAGGTGAAACGGGCGATCGACGGCTACAACCAGCGTCGCAACGACTTGATCGAGCAGGTGGACGACGCGCTGATCGCGATCCTGGCGGAGTCGGGCAGCCGTCCGGCCGCGGACGCTCGCCAGCACACGGAGACGCCGGGCAGTGCGATCGACCGGCTGTCGATCATGTCGCTCCGGATGTATCACATGCAGGAGCAGATCGACCGCCAGGATGTCGACGAGAGCCATCGCGAAAAAGCCCGGGCAAAACTGCGGCTCTGCCAGGAGCAGTACGCGGACCTGTCCCGCTCGCTGGAACTCCTCTGGGCCGATCTGCTTGCCGGCCGGGCAAGACTCAAGGTCTACCGCCGGTTGAAGATGTACAACGATCCGTCGTTGAATCCCTACCTGTACGCGGCGAAGAAATCGGCCGCCTGATCGCCATGCCAACCCGAAGGGTAAGCGAGGAGAGGCGCCCTTCCATCCCTCCCGCCGCGCGGCAGCGAATCAGCACCCCCAAGAAACAAAAAGCGGCGGCTCAATTGCGGGATTGAGCCGCCGCATCGTTCTCTAACCAGGCCTGTCGATCGCTCGGTGCGAAGGAGAGGCGGTCGATTTTCAGGCCTTAGGCCTTCTTCTCAGGAGCTGGTGCAGGCGTCGGAGCAGCTTCTTCAACGGCGGGCTCGGTCGAAACGTCGCAGCCGCAACCGGAATCGCAACCGGTGCTTCCGCAAGAGCCGCACGGATCGCAGCATACCGGAACCGGGCAGCAGACCGTGACCGGGACCTGCTTGCAGATCACGCGGGGCACGCATCGGGTGACCGTGTACGGGACCTTCTTCGGGACCATCCGCACGCAGTTGACCGTCTTCGTGTACTCGACGGGCTTGCAGACCGTGTAGGGAACCTGCTTCACGCACTTCTCGGCAACCATCCGGCAGACGCGGTAGCAGACTTCCTTTTCACAGGTCTCGGGCACCATCTTGCAGACCTTGTAGGTGCAGGTCTTGACGCATTGCTCGGGCACCATCTTGCAGACCTTGTAGGTGCAAGTACGCTGCTCGGGCACCATCTTGCAGACCTGATAGGTGCAGGTGCGCTGTTCGGGCACCATCTTGCAGACCTGGTAGGTGCAAGTCCTGACGCACTGCTCGGGCACCATCTTGCAGACCTTGTAGGTGCAAGTGCGTTGCTCGGGCACCATCTTGCAGACCTTGTAGGTGCAGGTCTTGACGCATTGCTCGGGCACCATCTTGCAGACCTGATAGGTGCAAGTACGTTGCTCGGGCACCATCTTGCAGACCTTATAGGTGCAGGTACGCTGCTCGGGCACCATCTTGCAGACCTTGTAGCAGCAGGTCTTCACGCGTTGCTCGGGCACCATCTTGCAAACCTTGTAGGTGCAGGTGCGTTGCTCGGGCACCATCTTGCAAACCTTGTAGGTGCAAGTGCGTTGCTCGGGCACCATCTTGCAGACCTTGTAGGTGCAAGTGCGTTGCTCGGGTACCATCTTGCAGACCTGGTAGGTGCAAGTGCGTTGCTCGGGCACCATCTTGCAGACCTTGTAGGTGCAAGTCCTGACGCACTGCTCGGGCACCATCTTGCAGACCTTATAGGTGCAGGTACGCTGCTCGGGCACCATCTTGCAGACCTTGTAGGTGCAAGTGCGTTGCTCGGGCACCATCTTGCAGACCTTGTAGGTGCAAGTGCGTTGCTCAGGCACCATCTTGCAGACCTTGTAGCAGCAGGTCTTCACTCGCTGCTCGGGCACCATCTTGCAGACCTGGTAGGTGCAGGTCCGCTGCTCGGGCACCATCACGCAAACCTTGTAGGTGCAGGTCTTCGTGCAGGTCTCCGGCACGTACTTGGTGCAGCAAATCTCTTTCTCCACGATCTCGGGTACCCACACGCGCTTGCAGCACTTGATCGGCGGGCATTGCACCTGAACGCGGCAGCACTGGCCGGGTACGTAGACGCAACGGCACTTGCAGGGATCCCATGTCCAGCAGCCGGGCTCCTGGACGCACTTCGTCACGACCGGGCCGGGCTTCTCGCAAACCTGCGTTTCCCAATGTCCCGTCTTGCACTGAATCGTCTTCGTGTACTGCACCGGCTTGCAGACGGTGTAGCAAATCTGCTTCTCGCGAGTTTCCCACACCGGCTTGCACACCGTGTAGGTTCGCTCGCGGGTCTCCCACACCGGCTTGCACACGGTGTAGGGAATCTCTTTCGTGCAGGTTTCCCAGACCGGCTTGCAGACCGTGTAGGTCCGCTCGCGCGTCTCCCACACCGGCTTGCACACCGTATAGGTTCGCTCGCGGGTTTCCCATGCCGGCACGCAGACCGTGTAGGCCCGCTCGCGGGTCTCCCACACCGGCTTGCAGACCGTGTAGGGGATCTCTTTCGTGCAGGTTTCCCACACCGGCTTGCAGACCGTGTAGGTCCGCTCGCGAGTCTCCCACACCGGCTTGCACACCGTGTAGCAACGCTCGCGGGTTTCCCATGTCGGCACGCAGACCGTGTAGGCCCGCTCGCGAGTCTCCCACACCGGCTTGCACACCGTGTAGCAGCGCTCGCGGGTCTCCCACACCGGCTTGCAAACCGTGTAGGGAATCTCTTTCGTGCAGGTTTCCCACACCGGCTTGCAGACCGTGTAGCAACGCTCGCGGGTCTCCCACACCGGCTTGCAGACCGTGTAGGTGCGCTGGCGCGTCTCGTAGACCGGCTTGCAGACCGTGTAGGGAATCTCTTTCGTGCAGGTTTCCCACACCGGCTTGCAGACCGTGTAGGTCCGCTCGCGAGTCTCCCACACCGGCTTGCACACCGTGTAGGGGATCTCTTTCGTGCAGGTTTCCCACACCGGCTTGCAGACCGTGTAGCAACGCTCGCGGGTCTCCCACACCGGCTTGCAGACCGTGTAGGTTCGTTCGCGGGTCTCCCACACCGGCTTGCAGACCGTGTAGCAGATGTCCTTGGTCCGCGTTTCCCAGACGGGCTTGCAGACCGTGTACTGGACCGTCTTCTTGCAGGTCTCCCAGACCGGCTTGCAAACCGTGTATTCACATTCGCGGTAGCAAGTCTCGGGGACCCACTTGGTGCAGGTGATCGTCTTCGGCTCGCAAACACGATCGTAGCACGTCTTGTAGCAGGTGTACTGCTGTTTCTCGTAGACGACCTCCCGGCACGTCTTCATCACTGTGGTGCACTGCTGCTTGCAGCAGACGTAATCTGCGCAACAAGCAGTCCTGCACCGCCGATAGCTTGCCGCGCCGCAATATCCGGCGTCGGCTGTACTTGCCGCGATTGCCGCGAGGAGGACGGCAACCAGGGGCAACCCAAGGGCACTTCTCATCCTCTGCCTCCTTCAAAAGACACACAATTCTCTCTGGGCCTGGTTAAACGGAGGTTCTCCGTCCTTACGTTATTCGGACAGCCCAGATATCGTACATTAGCAACAACTCCGGAATATCCCATATTCTGTATGTTGCACTTCCTGTGAATTCAGCTTGGCCGGCGCTGCATACTCCACGCCAAGTCCCCAGATCGTGCAAACTGTAGTGAACGTGATACTCTCTTGCTCTACAAAAACAGCGAAGACGGCGAGAACAGGGTGATTTGCCGTGAGCTACCCTTTCGTTCCCGTCGTGTGGGATGGAATTATCCAGTGAATTTGGAAAATCGAGGTGGAATAAGTGGAATGTAACGATTGTTCGGATGGTGCAGACAACCAGTTCGAATCTGCGATGCTGTCACGGGAACTTGCCAGGCAAATCTGCATCCCTGCACGCCGGCCCGGCTTCGTCTTTCGAACGGATTGCCACTTCTGGAGGTGTGTCCTTGAGAAGAGAGGGGGGGGTGAAAGGCTGGCCATGAGGGCCGCCGCGGCGTGGCTCGCCTTTTGCGGAGTCTGTTTGCCTGGACGTCGAGGAGTTTTTCTTGACGGATGCCCATTTGCAACCTAACTACTTCTAGAGTGGCTGCGCGATGCAGCTGCCGGGCCTGAGGCGCATGAGACACGATCACGCTGACGGCCGACACGACCGGAGAGGATACGTTGTGCGTTTTGTCCTCAGGGACTTGCTTGTGGGGGCGGACTAGGCAAGCGACCCAACCGTCACAGCACTGGAAAGGCGCGGAACAGAAGCCAACGGCCTGGTGATCTCTCCCATCTGCATCGGAAAGGATGAGCTACAAATGACATTCGTACGTAGAAAACGTGCTTTCACATTAATCGAGGTGCTCATTGTCGTGGTGATCATGGCCGTCTTGGCGGCCACGGTCATCCCGCAGTTCGCGTCGTCGACGACCGACGCGAAGGAGAGCACGGCGAAATTCAACATGCACTCCCTGCGATCCCAGATCGAACTCTACCGGATCCATCACGGCGACTATCCGGACCTGACGACCAATAGCCTTCCGCAAATGCTCGACAAGACGGATGCCGCCGGCAACATCAGTGCCACCGGCGCCTTCGGTCCCTACCTCGACGCGATTCCCCCCAATCCGTACGACAACAGCGACATGGTCTACACGGCCGCATCGGATTCGCCGACGACGACCACCACCGAAGCCAAGGGATGGCAGTACCACAAGGAATCGGGAGGAATCTGGCCGAACAACCCCGAGTTCTGGGACTGAGCCCTCGCCCACGCCCGGCAATGGTCTTGATTGCAGCGGCAGACCGATGCCTGCCAATTCCCAAGCCGCGGCCTGGGCACGTCACGAGCCAAACGCACACGCTCCCGCCCCCCCCCACGGCCCGGGAGCGTGTTGCCGTTCTTGGTCAGTCCGTTCGCCTTCCATTGTGGAAGCCGGCTTCGTTTGGCCAGTGCCTGTTGAGCGGCCAAGTCCCACTTGCCGAAACGCGTCTGAGTCAATAGATTACACAAGTGAGCACGGCCGGCCTCGCAGTTTCCGGGGCCGGTCGTTGCATCTGATACCCCGTGGTGTAATGGTAACACAAGGGATTTTGGTTCCCTCGTTCAAGGTTCGAGTCCTTGCGGGGTAGTTTCTGTAAGTCAATAAAAGAGCCGCATTTGCAGCGATCGGGCAAGTGCGGCTTCTGCCGTTTTCGGGCGGCTGTTACCGAAAGTGCTACCAAACGCCTTCCGAAACTCATTCTTCGGACGGGGAGCTTACCGGATTCGGACCGTTGCCCTTGTTCGTGCTCCTCGTCACGCTCTCCCCCTGCCAAGAGGCCCCACATGGGCCTGGGCCGTCAACTCGGCGTTGCTGGCCACGTAGAACTTCAGGGCGCCGTCAGAATCGAGATCTGAGAATCCACGGCGCGGAGCCAAGCCCACCCTCGCTTCAGGGAGCCAGTGACTGCGGTCGATGGGCCCGAACGAGGTGCGCCAAGTCGCTGAGGTCGGGGCGACCTGGAGCAGTCAGCAAATTGCTCTGCCACTCTTTGGATGGGTCGGCCGGTGCGGGTTGCAGACGCGGCAGCAATGCGGACACATCTCTCCCAAATAACGGTCCATTTGTGGGACGTCTTGGAAAAGGTATGCTGAGGGAGTCTCCGTGGCAGTACTCGAGTTTAGACCTGGTCTTCCGGTCTGGGCCTGCGTGCCTCAGGGTTTGAGAAAGGAGAACCACCAGCCATGCGTTCCAACATGACACGGCGTCAACTGATGCAGGGGATTGCCGCCGCAGTGCCCATGGTCGTGACGGCAAGCACAACACACGGGCTGACCACCGGCAGCGACACGGCGGCCGGCG
>Ga0123335_1000121_pt1 | contig 116290 bp, 92 predicted proteins | sample BiotimSIPDNA_2_FD_89707 | JGI IMG/M metagenome (GOLD analysis project Ga0123335, IMG submission 89707) | Anaerobic biogas reactor microbial communites from Washington, USA - Biogas_R2 time_0 SIP DNA | ecosystem: Engineered > Bioreactor > Anaerobic > Unclassified | place: Washington, USA... | reverse complement strand
TTGATAGAAAGCTAATAAATAAAGAACTTTTAGAAAGTAAATTACTTGGCGAGACAAAAGACGGCAAAAAAATAATACTCACGGATTTTAACAAATCGCCAAATGTAATGAATGAAATTGCACGTTTGCGGGAAGTTACTTTCCGGAGTATCGGCGAAGGAACCGGCAAGAAAATGGATTTTGACGAATTCGATAAATATTACAGTCATCTTGTTGTTTGGGATGAAAATGAACTTGAAATCGTGGGTTCATACAGAATTGGATTCGGGAAAAACATTTACGAGGAAATCGGGTTAAAAGGATTTTATACTTCTACTTTATTTAATTATTCCGAAAACTTTGTTGCTAAAATAATAACAAATTCAATTGAGCTTGGCAGAAGTTTTGTTCAAAAGAAATATTGGAATTCGAATGCTTTGGATTATCTCTGGCAAGGAATAGGCGCACTGATTGCTTCAAATCCGGATATAAAATATTTATTTGGCGCTGTAAGCATAAGCAACAGCTATTCGGCTCCGGCAAAAAACAGACTTGTATATTATTATAACAAATGGTTCGGGTCAGTTAATAATTTAGCTCATTCTAAAAACAGATTTGTAATTCCTAAAAATGAAATTGAAGGCTTGCAAACTGAATTTAACGGAGAAAATTTCAAGTCGGATTTCCGGATTTTAAAGAAAATGCTGAAGCAATTCGGTTTTTCGGTACCGGTTTTATATAAACATTACAGCGAATTATGCGAACAGGATGGGGTTAAGTTTCTTGATTTTGGCGTTGATGCCGACTTTGAAAATTGTATTGACGGGCTTTTGGTTGTTGATCTCGAAAAAATTAAAGCAGAAAAAAAAGAAAGATATATTAATCAGTTCATCATTTCAGATTTTTAAATTATAGCTTTTTTAAAACTCAAATTTTTATAGAAATTAAAGAAGAACTATTCAGTTATTTAATACACTTTTTCCCAAATCGGGAAATACAATCCGCTTTGTCTTATAACCTGTTGCCCTTCGGTACTTATCGTCCAATCAATGAATTTTTTAATATGCTGCTGCGGATTATTAATTGTGATAAAATAAAGATAACGCACAATAGGGTAAGTTCCATTAATTACGGTTTTTTCAGAAGGATAAATATTATTAATTGCTGCAAGAGTCTGCCCTTCTTTGTATCCGATTCCGCCATAACCTATTGCAGCTTTTTCTTTAATAATAAAATCTGCAATTTCTTTGGTTGTATTTTTTGTTACAGAATTTTGGATGTAGCTTTCTTCCTGCAGAATATGATCTTTAAAATAAAGGTATGTCCCCGAATTTGGAGTTCGCGTTACCGGAATTATTTCAAGATTTTTACCGCCGAGCTCTTTCCAGTTTTTAATCTTTCCGCTGAAAATATCTTTAAGTTGTTTAATAGAAAAATTACGTATTTTATTTTCCGGATTTATATAAATGCTGAGTGCGTCTTTAGCAAAAAAAACAGATACGCCTAAAGCATTATATTTTTCGGCTATCGTTTTATTTTCCTCCGCAGTAAGTAAACGCGAAGCTGTGCAAATATCAGATTCTCCCCTGCTTAAAGTTTTAATTCCGAGAGCAGTTCCGCCGCCTTCCACATAAATAGAAATTGTTTCATTCCTTTTCATATACTCGCGGGCTAATGTTTCAACAAGCGGAAGAATAGTATCGGAGCCTTTTATTATTATCCGGCTAACCGGAGCCGGGTTGTGTGAACAGGAATAAAATATGGTGATTATAATAAACAGCAGCAGCTTTTTCATCTTTTTTCCGCAATAGTTCTTAATCTTTCATTCAAATAAGGTGTTCCCTCTTTCCATTCAGGTTGATTTTCTGAATTTGCAATTTCAATAATAAAATTATACAATAAATTGAAATGCTGATTAACTGCTTTATAATTTATGGGCAGATTTAAATCATCAAAAGGTGTGTGGTAAACGAATTTATCGTAAATTATGAATTTGTTCAAAGCATCTTCCCTGCTGATATTTACATAATCGGGCGCATCAAGGATCAATATTGATGGTATTCCTGCCAAAGCAAAACTTACCTGGTCCGATTTATTAAATGCTTCGTACGACGAAAATTCCGGCGGAATTTCTGCCATTTTAAGATTTTTATTTTTTGCAATTGTTTCAAGTATATCTCCTAAACCCGATAATTCGGCGCCTACTCCTATTACCGATTTAAATTCATCAAAAGATGCAATTCCGTCAATATTTATATTTGCTATAGTTTTATGCAATGGGAATACAGGATTTTTCACATAATGCAAAGAACCTAAAAGTCCTTTTTCTTCTGCTGTTGTAAGAAGAAAAATAACTGATCTTTTGGGCTGATATTTTGAATTTGAAATAATTCTTGTAAGTTCAAGTACTGCCGAAACCCCCATTGCATTGTCAAATACCCCGTTATATATTGAGTCGGAGTTAACAGCTTGACCAATTCCGAGATGATCGTAATGAGCCGAAACAATTACGTAAGTATTTTTTAATTCTTTATCGCTACCGGGTAAAAGTCCTATTATGTTTGCCGAATAAACTTCTTTTTGATGAAAAATTCCCTTAAATGAAAATTTTGAATGCAGCGGGAAACTTTTTAACGCGCCAAATTCTTCCATCCTTAAAACATCTTCATATGAATAGGAACAGTTTTCAAAAAGTAATTCAGCTTTTTCTGGGTTTAATATTATATTAAAATTCCCAGCCGGATTAAAAGCAGGATTTATGTCTTCAAAAGAATATACGTTTTTAATTTTTTCCCAGTTAAATTCTTGTTTGTTTTTATTTGGAAGCACAATGCAGCCTTTAGCTCCTCTGGCAATTGCAATTTTTTCTTTAGTTTCGTTGTAGCTGTAAACCGAGGGCAATCTGCCGTTAAAATATTCGGGAGTTTCGCTTTGAGGTTCACCTTCTAAAAAAACTACAATTTTATTTTCTACATCATAATATTGATAGTCATTATAATCGTATTCTGGGGCTACAATTCCGTATCCAGCAAAAATTATCTTTACGGATTCGGGAATGTAAGTCTGCTCACCCGTTTCTGCCATTACATAGTCGTCCCACAAAACAAGAGGATACGATAAACTGTCAATGAATATTCTGCAATCACAACCCGACAATGGAAATGATGAATGAAATTGTATGTTTTGATAAAATGTTCCATCATCGCCAGCCGGCAAAAGACCGTATTCACTGAATTTATATGCAAGATATTTTGCGGCAAGATAGCCCCCGAGACTTCCTGTTCCTCTGCCTTCAAAAACATCGCTTCCAAGATAGAACAAATTTTTCCGGAAATTTTTCTCGGAAAAATATTCTGTCTGCGAAAAGGTAAATACGCCTGTAAATAAGATATAAAATACCACTTTCAGAAAATTATTGTTCTCTTTCATCATAATATTTATAAAAACAAATTGTTTGTAAAAATAGCTTAAAAAATATAAAAACAAAACATCTTAACAATTTCTTAACATTAAGTTAATATTTACTTAACGCACGCTTAATATTCAGTTAACACAAAGTAAATAGATTTGCATTATGTTTTTGAGAGAGTTAAAATTTTAAAAAAATTTAAGGAGAGAAAAAATTTTATGGCAGTTTTTACGTATTTTAAACACAAAATTATGCAAACAACATTTCTTTACACAATAACACTTTTAATTGTAAACTTTAATTTTGCACAAGAAACGGGTTCCATTTCCGGAGTAGTTGTAGACGGGGAATTCGGGGATGGGCTTGCCGGAGCAAATGTTTTAATAGAAGGAGAAATGCTTGGCGCTGCAGCAGATATGAATGGACTGTATTCTATAAATAATATTAAACCTGGCGCCTATACTTTGATTTTTTCGATGATTGGTTATCAGGTAAACAAAGTTACAAATGTTGAAGTTAAGGCTGGTAAAACGATAAAAATAGATATAGTTATGAATGCACAAGCATACGAAACAGATGCTGTGGAAATAACTGCAAAAGCTCTTACAAATACAGAAGCTTCACTTTTATCGCATAGACAAAAATCTGTTTCTGTAAGCGATGCAATCAGCGCTGAAGAAATAACAAAATCGGGCAGCGGGGATGCAGCTTCCGCCATGACAAAAGTTACCGGAGCATCTGTAGTGGGTGGAAAATATATTTATGTGAGAGGACTTGGTGAAAGATATTCAACAACAACTATTAATGGAGCTGAACTTCCAAGCGCAGATCCGGATAAAAAATCTTTTCAATTAGATTTAATTCCTTCGAATATGTTGAATAACATAAACACAATTAAAACTTTTACCCCCGATAAACCCGGGACTTTTACTGGCGGACTTGTTGATGTAACATTAAAAAGTTACCCCGAAAAATTTACTGTTTCAGTTAATACTTCTGTAGGATACAATTCTATTGCTACAAACAATGAAAATTTTATTCTCGGGAATTCAGGAGGAACAGATTGGCTGGGCATTGATGACGGAACCAGAGAAATGCCAAAAGCACTTAACGGAGGTAAAATTGATATACCGAGAATAAGCGCGGTAAAAACAAAAGAACAAGCAGCTTATTTAGATAAAATATCGAAATCATTCAATAAAGAAATGAAACCTAAAGCAGCAAATGCTTTACCCAACAGTTCGTTTGGATTATCAATCGGTAACACAACAATTCTTAATAAAAATAACAGTATTGGTTATTTTGGAAGTTTAACGTGGGGACAGAACTATTCATTTGTGGATAATGGAGAAGTTGGGAGATTTAAACTGGTTGGCAATCTTAATGATGTTAGCGGTCTGGAATCAGAATTCAGCGGAATTGATATTAAAGGAATACGCTCAGTTGACTGGGGTGTAATTGGTAATATTGCATTTAAAAATCCAGGATTCGGGGAAATTAAACTTTCATATATGAGAACACAAAGTGGAGAATCTACCGGGCGATATATGTATGGTGTGAGAGATAGAGATCGTACTACTGCAAGCTCTTCTACAACTTTCGAAACACGTGTAGTATCCTGGCAGGAAAGAAATCTTAATAATTTTCAAATTGATGGAGAACATCAGATATCTTCATTAAACAATATGAAGTTTGAATGGAAAGCATCATATTCAAAAAATGAACAAATTGAGCCAGATCAAAGATATTTTTTCAATGTTTATAATGTTCAACCTGATGGCAATAAATATTATAGCTTTGATGCAGCTAACTCTCAGCCTATTTCAAGATATTTTCGAGATCTTGGCGAATCTAATTTTTCCACTCAAGCTAATATCTCTATTCCTTTTAATGTTTGGAAAAACTTATCAGCAAAAATTAAAACAGGTTTTTCATTCTCTGAAGTTAATCGTGAATATAACCAAAGAAGATTTGACTACGATATGAACAATCTGATACTTAATGATTATGCTGGTGATATTGATGCGTTATTTAACAATGTAGGTATTATCGATTCACTAAGCAGACCCAGCCGCCCTAATCGTTGGTTTGGAATTACCATCGATAACGAAGCCATTCAAGATTCAACGAATTATTTCAGAGGCGATTCCAAAATGCAGGCTTTTTACGCAATGATAGATATCCCGTTAATTGACCGGTTAAGATTTGTTGGCGGTTTCAGATATGAAACAACTCTTATGAACAGCAGAACACTTGATAATAAAGATGAGAAGGGAACACTTGATAATAAAGATTTTCTTCCGTCCTTGAATTTTATATACACTCTATCTGAAAATATGAATTTACGTCTTGCCTACACTAACACTATAGCAAGACCAACATTCCGGGAATTAGCTCCATATCAAAGTTTCGAATTTGTAGGCGACTTTTTATACAAGGGAAATCCGAATCTTAAACGGACACAAATTAAAAATTATGATATAAGATGGGAATGGTTTTTAAATCCTGGTGAAATAACTGCATTCAGTGTTTTTTATAAAGATTTCACTAACCCTATTGAATCTTTTATCGATCCGACTTTCAGTGATGATAATGCTTTAAGAAGTGTTAAAAATGTTGATAATGCAAGAGTGTATGGGTTTGAATTAGAAGCTCGTAAAGATTTAGGCTTTATTTCAGGTTCATTAAATTCATTTAAAATTAGTACAAATTTCTCGTATGTGGTTTCCGAAGTTGATATACCAAAAGAAGATATTGAAGAAAAAAAGGCAAACGGGGATATTAACCCTGATAAAACACGTCCATTTGCCGGTCAATCGCCTTATTTATTTAATTTCAACCTTTCTTACGAAAATACAGATTCAAAAACTTCTGCCGGATTATATTATTATGTTTTTGGCGACAGACTTTTTCTAACCGGACGTTTTGCCACCCCTGATGTTTACGAAAGAGGTTATAGCACGCTCGATCTTAAAACCTCGCAAGGAATTGGCAACAATTTTATTGTTGCTTTGTCTATTAAAAATATTCTAAATCCTGCCCAAATATTTTCATACCGGTTGAATAATAATCTTGTTGATAAAGAATTTATTTATTCATCAATCAAAAGAGGAATTACCTACTCGATATCATTAACTTATAATTTATAAAGGAGAACTAAATGAAATTATTCAAACATTTATTTGTTTTACTAATGCTCGGTTTTGTTATTGCACAACCAACCCGCACCATAACTGATGCAGACATACCGGTAGGAGCAAATGTAACATTTTCATCCGACACAGTCTATATTCTAAGCGGAATGGTTTTTGTTGACAGTCTTGCAACACTGACAATAGAAGCAGGAACAATAATTAAAGCCGAAGACGGTCAGGATACGGAAGCATCAGGACTTTGCGTTACACGTTACGGACAGATATTTGCCGAAGGCACAGCAACAAATCCAATTATTTTCACATCAATTAACGACAACTTAAATGGAAACCTTACCTACGAAGACCGGGGTGAATGGGGAGGTGTTGCTATTTTAGGAAGGTCCACCACTAATAATTCAAGCGATAAGTCTGTTGAAGGAATAAACGAAATAGATGCGTCGAGATCAAAATACGGCGGCAATGAACCAGAACATTCATCGGGAGTTTTTAAATACGTTTCTATCAGACACACAGGCATTAACATTGGGTCTTCTACAGGAAATGAAATCCAAGGGCTTACGTTAGCAGGTGTGGGTTCCGGTACAACCATCGAATATATTGAATCTTATGCAAGTGCCGACGACGGGTTTGAATTTTTCGGCGGAACTGTTAATACAAGATATCTTATTTCTGCATTCTGTTCGGATGATGCTTTTGACTGGGATCAGGGATTTAATGGTAAACATCAGTTCTGGTTTGCTATTCAGGGAACAGATGAAGCTGGCAGACTTGCCGAAATGGATGGAGCCGGCGGAAATGAACAGGGGACCCCTTATGCTAAACCTATTATTGCCAATGTTACATTTATAGGCGCTGGTCTCGGAAGTGCCCCTGTTGGTGATGGTGAACAAGCTCTTATTTTCAGAGATAATACAGGCGGTTATTTTTACAATAGTATTTTTATGGATTATGATGACGCGTCAACTAGTCTTGGCATTACTGTTGAAGATATTGATAACAGCGGAGAAAAAGTTGAAGACAGCCGTAAAAGATTTGAAGCAGGCGATCTTGGTTTAATGAATAATATCTGGTATGGTTTCGGTGCCGGTAACGATATAAATCAATTTTCCGATCAGGATTTTGTTCAGAATTACTTAAGCAATGCTGCCAATAACAACAGAACAGTTGATCCTCAGTTAAGAGGTATTAGCAGAATTACAGATGGCGGACTTGACCCAAGACCAGCAAGCGGGTCTCCTGCTCTTTCGGGTGCACGCGAATTAAATGACGATTATCTGACTAATACTTCTTATGTGGGAGCTTTTGGCGGTTATAACTGGATGAACGGCTGGTCTTGCCTCAATCAGCTTGGTTATATAAGTGACATTACATCTGTTGAAGAAGATTACATATCATCATTACCTTCTGATTTTGAATTATCTCAAAACTATCCTAATCCGTTTAATCCTACAACAAATATCAGATTTTCTTTACCGGAAGCCTCAAACATAACCCTAAAAGTATATAATATATTAGGTCAGGAAATTTTAACATTAGCTGAAGGGTTTAAGAATGCCGGTGTACATACTGTTACTTGGAATGCAGAAAATACAACAAGCGGTATTTATATCTACAGAATTACTTCGGGAACGAATACTATTACAAAGAAAATGACTTTATTAAAATAATTCTCTCTCTCAAAGTATAATCTCTCTCCATCCTCAGGCGTCCGACCGGACGCCTTTTTTTATTTAACCGCAGACATAAATACTGCTTCATCGGGCGCTGTTTGTGTGTTACTCAAACCAATGATAGCTCAAAAAGAATTTGTTTGCTTAATAACTTTTTCAGATTAATTTTTACTTACTTCCAGAATTTCAGGTTTCTTTTCGGCTGAAATATTTCTTAAAGCATTCATCATACGTAAAATCTGATTCGACATAATTTCCATATTTGCCAGAAGATTTAAAAACAAGAGACTGTTTCTGGTGGAATCGGCATTTGTTTGAATTCTCGAAATTTGATTAATATCAAGCTCATTTACTTTTGCTTGAAATTTCTCATGCTCCGAAAGAAAGATTCCCATTTCAGCGTAATTTTTAGATTCAAGAACCTTAACAGCGCAATTTATTTCTTCTCGAAGGTTAGTAATTGTTGCTTTAAGCTCACTCATTTGGATTTCGGAAGGCAAATTATGATTGTTTTCTATATGTTCGAAATATGCAGTTACAGAATTATTTAAGCGGTTTGCTATTTCCTGAATTGAAGATATAATCTTACCGAAGCGCTTGCCGGCTTTTATTTCATCATTCTTAAATTGACCGATACTTTGCAGTATTTCGTTGGTGAGATTATTCGCTTTTTTCTTAATTTTTTTTGCTTCTTTTTTCTCTTCTTTTAATTTTACTCTGTCTTCAATTTCAAATGCGCTTATTGTATCGTTTAGTATCGGCGGTATTTTTCTTAAAAATTTCTGCAGCTCCAAATATAGGGAGTCAAGTAATTTCGCTTTATTTTCTTTTGAAAAAGCTGTTATCAATTCGGCATCTTCGTCGCCAAATTTATCATTGTACTTAATATGCGATTTATAGATAATAAAAAATACGAGAATAACCAATCCTATTATTGCATAAATTCCGCCGAAATAAATTATTATTGCCGAAATGAATGCCAAAGTAAAAGCCGAAAATGCTGTAAAAAACCAGCCGCCTATTACAGTAATCACACCGTTTACTCTGTAAACTGCACTGTCTCTTCCCCAGGCTTTATCTGCAAGCGATGTTCCCATAGCAACCATAAAAGTTACATAAGTTGTTGAAAGAGGAAGTTTTAATGAAGTGGCGAAGGAAATTAAAATGCTGGCAACTGCCAGATTATTTGAAGCTCTGATAAAATCGAACGAAGGTTTATCTTTAGGGCTAATTTTCGATTCGTCGGGTTTTGTATCAAAACGTTTTCTCACAAAACTTGAAATTTTCCCGGGAATGACTTTTATTATTCCGTTGCTTGCAGCAATGTTCATCCTTACAAGATTTCGGCTGATTGCAGACGACTCGAATCTTTCAAAACCTTCGTGCTGTCTGCTTAAATTTAAGGTGGTATCTGTAACGGTTTTTGCTTTTTTCGATTTCCATAAAGTAATTACCATAATAACGCCCGAAAGCAGCAAAATAATTTCTGGTGTGCTTACTTTTCCTTTCAATGCTGTCATCAACATATTATCAGGATCGGACACCAAAGAAGCAAAATTATAAGAAGCGAGTCCCGCTAAAGGAACGCCGATAAAATTAACAAGATCGTTTGCTGCAAAAGCAAGCGCCAAACCGAAAGTTCCTACAAGCACAATCGGTTTAAATACATTGATTTTTGTAAAAACAATAAGCAATTGAAATACGGCAGTACAAAATATAAAACAGTAAAGGAATAATATTCCGGCATTATTCTCAATCCATCCTATGCTTTCATTCGAAAGGAAAGTTGTATCTTTTGCTCCTTTAACAACAATAAAATAAGAGATGGAAGTAAGAGCAAATCCTGCCCAAATTCCCCCGAATTTTTTCAGATACTTCGTGTAATCGAATGTGAAGATAATTCTGCAAATATATTGTACAATCATACCAACAGTAAAGGCAACAATTACAGAAATAAGAATTCCGGAAACAATTGTTAAAGCTTGGTTTGTATTTATAAACTGAAGAACATTCAGATTTCCTTCTGAACTGCTTAATACTTTAATAAGCGCAACGCCTACAGATGCTCCTAATAAATCGAATACTATTGAAACCGTTGTTGAAGTAGGCAAACCGAAAGTATTAAACGAATCGAGAAGAATAATATCGGCAATCATTACAGAAATAAAAACAATCATAATTTCGGACATAGTAAACATATCCGGATGGAAAATTCCTTTTCGGGCAACTTCCATTATGCCGCTCGAAAAACCGACACCAGCCATTATTCCAAGACTTGCTACAGTCATTATTATATGCCGGGGCGCAACCTTTGATCCTATAGCGGAATTAAGAAAATTTACCGCATCGTTAGCAACACCCACAATAAGGTCGCTTATAGCTAAAATAAATAATATAATTACAATGAATAAGTATAATTCCATCTGAAGTGAACCTGAAGTTTATTCTCTCTCTTTATGTAAAACCAGAAAATTTTACGTGCGAATTATAATCATTTCCTGAATTGTTTCAAAAAAATACAATTTTATCGTTCTCAAAATATTATATAAATCCCTATTGGAACTTTCCATTTAGTAACACTTTTAATATATATTTACTTTTCAATTTTAATTTGTTTACAATCAAATGGAAAATTTAATCGGCATATTAATGGTTTTAACAGGATTCATTATTTCTACAGTTCTGTTCGGATCAGATAGAAACATCTCGTTATTTATATGGAGTGAGGTATTTTTTTCGGGAATTGTGGTTTTAATTTTTACTAATTTCGATTTAATCAGCCCTGCAAATTTTTCGTTAATGACATTATTTTCAGTTACCGGTTTATCTTTATTAATTCTTTTCCTGAATAACTTTAAAAAATATTTATTTCTTGCCGGTTCAATAATTCTGCTTTTGTTAAGCTGGGCAACGTCAGAAATATTTCCGCTTCTTAATTTTGAATTTCCCTTAGCAATAACCGGCAGGCTGACAGGTGTTTTGATTATAACATTTTTAATTTTTGCGGCAGTTTATTTTTTCCGGAAATCGAAATCGCATCAGCCGCCGGAAGAATAAAAAACTTCGCCTTCAGGAATAAATGATGCAGGAATGCTTTCGCTTGTTATTTCTATTCTTTTCAATCGTTTAATATCAAATTTCGGCAGGTTTGTTAATTTGTAGTATCTTTTTCCGGATTCAGGAGAAAATGTACCCAGCGAAAAAGTGTCGTCACCAATAAAAGCCCAAACCTGATAAACTTCCTCATCCGGAAGCGCCGGAATATTTGCAAGATCCAGAAGAGCTTCGTCATTCGTCCCGGCAATAAATATTTTACCGCTGCGGTCGGGGTTAGCCTTGCTGCCTTTTAATTGCAAAGTAAGAATATCGGGATAATTAAAAAATTCGGTAAAAATGCTGTTATCTTTTATGTATTCTTTTATCTGATTATTTTCGGCAGTCAAGCCGGTTAATTTTTCTTCAAGTGAATTTATTTTTGAAGTCTGCGAAGAAGTTATTATCAGCATAATTGTTAAAATTATAAGCACTAAACCGGAAGGAATAAGAAAAAGCAGAAACTTATCGGAATGAAAAACTGAAGATTTTTTTCCGGAACTTGCGGTAATTTTTCTTCCATTTCTTTTCCGCTTATTTTCGTAAAAGATAAAGGCATTGCAGCTATTTCCTCATCCTTTATTTCATCTGTAATTTTATTTAAATCAATTTTCTCTTCTTTGGAAGGCTCCGGCAGTATTTCATCTTTATTTTCCGGCAATTCATCTTCAGCGGAAAGAGGACTTTCCTGCACAAAAGTTTTAGATAAAATTTTATTTTTAATTTCTTCCGAAGGCAGTTCCTTTTCAAGAATTACCGGCAGCAGAGCAATTGTATTCTGCAATTCGCCTAATTCGCGGTAAGGCAGATCGTTGCCTTTAAGCATATAACTTTTAAAATTAATAAAATTTTCCCTGTCCATACAGCCGGCTGCAAAAGAACTTATCATTTCGTGAATTTCTCTGTCAGCCATTGGCAGCCTCCGGTGCATTGATTTTTTCTTTTAGAATCTGCAGAGCAATAAGAATTTTTGTCCTAACAGTTTCAACCGGAATATGTAATTTTTTGGAGATTTCTATTAAAGTAAGACCCTCGTAAAATGCAAGATGAATAACATACTTCTGCGCTTCGGTTAACTCTTCGAGCGACTTCTTTACTAAATCCGCTTTTGTTAAAGCATATTCAATTCCAAAAGTCATTATCAAAGCGGAAAGCGCTGGGAGGATAAAAAAATCTTCGTATTCTTCATCGTAAAAATCTATTGTTTCGCTGTCCGAATTGCTTCTGCGTAAACTGTCAACCGCTCTGTTGCGGGCAAGAGTTACAATCCAGGCATAAACATTTTTAATTTTCAGAACAGGAGCTTTTACCCAAATAATCCTGAAAACCTCCGATAAAATATATTCAGCGGTTTTTTCTTCGATAACAATTTTTTTGATTAAAGGAAATATAACTGGCGAGTAAAGTTCAAATATTTCCTTAAATGCATCTCTATCGCCGGCGGCAATTTTTTGAAACAGAATATTTTCTTTTATTTCGGCTGTTTCTTGCAAGATATCCTTAACCGTAATTTACTCTGAGTTTAAAACTATGATTATAACTCTAAAAAAACAAACAGAAAAAAGGTGTCTGTCTTCAAAAGATTATTTTTCAGACTGTTTTTATTAAATTCTATTTTCTATCTTGAGTAACGGGAGCCGGAGCAGCTTTGTTAATTTCTACGGTTTCCCAAACTTTACCTAAAACGTACGGCTCATTTTTTATCCAGGTTTCGTTCAATTCGGCTTCCGAATCAAAATTTACTGCCATTATCGAACCAGCCATTTTCCCTTCTTCATTTAATAATGCGGCGGCATAAACAAGTTTTCCTTCTTCGCGCAGTTTATCCGCGTTTTTCAAATGTTCTGTTCTTGCAGCCATCCGGCGTTCAAGCGCTTTTTCGTCTTTAAAATCCCGCGCAATAATTATGAAATGCATTTATAACCTCAATATTTTTTAAGTTCAAATATATAAAAGATCAAGATCAGGTTTTAAGATTAAGATAAAAATCTTAGTCTCTTAACTTAATCCTGATCTCCAGATCAATTGTCAACCTGCGAATCTGATTGGTTCTCCAAAATAAATTGGAAGTTTAAGATAGCTGCCTAATTGGATTTGTTTAGGTTTATCCGGAAAGGAATTTATTGTAAAATACGGCATTATGATAAATCCAGTATAAATAGTTGTTCCCAGTCCTAAAGTACATTCATCCTTAGTAACGTAAAAAGAAGGACCTATATCAATACCTGCAATATATGAACCTTGAATTCCGATATGATAAATTTGCTTTCCTTTCAATAAATCTGCTGAAAGAACGATTCCTGCACTCGGTCCTTGATCAAACATATGCATAAATGACATTTCAACTCCAAATACAAAACCACCTTGCTCGCCAAAAATATAACCAAGTTTTATTCCTGGATTTACACTAAATCCTTGAGCTTGGACAGGTAGAAAATTGAGAAGCAATACAGTTAATATTACATAATAAATTTTCTTCATTTTGTTCTCTCAATATTATTGAAATCAAGATCAGGTTTTAAGATTAAGATAAAAATCTTAATCTCTTACCTTAATCCTGATCTCCAGATCACAACGGTTTTACCGGAATACAAATTTCAACAATACATTTTCCCTGCGGATGAGTTTTCGGGTCGTTCAGGTAGCTTTCAAAGCAGGGACCGTCTGCCGGCTGGTAACCGCTTTGCGGAAGCCATCCCCCGAACATAGAGTCCCAGGCTTCAGGATATTCGTTGCTTGCCAATTCAAATTTCCCGATAGCATATTTACCGCCGGGAATTTTCATTTTCCCAACTTCTCCGCTCACTTCTGTATTTTCCGGCACTGTTAAGCAAACGCTCAAACGGAGTTTTGTTTCATCAGTCATTTCAGGGTCATCGTGATAAACTGCAAGAACTTTTGTTTCCGGGAAATTGATAAGTCCGCGCGGACCAGCCCAGTTCATAAGTTTTGTAAAAAGTCTTTCGAAAAGAGCCGGGTTACCTTTGTAAGGACCGATATAACGGATATATGCCACCGTCATTTCTTTTTGTTCTCTTACTTCTACTTCTGCCAATTGATTGTTTTGCATTTTAATCCTCCATATTTGGTTAAATTGTGTAGCACCAAAATATGAGGATGTGATTTCCCATTCTTTCCTGTTCTTGCTTTCCGTTTTACAATTCTTGCTATCTGTTTTACCAATATTGCTTTTACTTTTCCGGTACTCTGCGGGACTTAAACGAAAATAAGATTTAAACTTTCTTGAAAATACTGACGAGCCCGAAAACCCGCAATCGAGTGCTATTTCGGTAATTGTTTTTTGCGGAAGAACAATCAGCTGACAGGCAGCTTTTTCGAGACGGAGTCTTTGAATAAAAGTATTTAGAGGCTCGCCGATAATAGCGCTGAAAATCCTGTGAAAATGAAACGGGGAAAAGTTTGCTATTTCAGCTAACTTTTCAAGCGAAAGTTCTTCCGCCAAATTTTTATCAATATAGTCGATAACTTTATTAATTCGCGATATGTAATCTTCTTTTGTCGGGTTCATAATTACTTTTTCTTGAGTACAATCCGCTTAAAAGTTTTTCCTCTTTCGGCAATATTTACAGTTTCCGAAGACGGGTAGTATCCTTCTTTAGTTGCAATCACTTCAAATTCGGGGGAAATAATTTCTGTGCTAATAATCTCCCCGACTTCATCTGTACGGGTAAACTTTTCACCGATTCCTAAAAGTTTAATTGGAAGTGAAAAGTTGCCGTATCTATCTGTAGCTGATAAGGGTTCAGTTGTTTCAAGCTCAGATTTGTCTAAATATATCATAAACATTTTATGTTCAGAGGCTTTCCCATTTATTTCTAAAACGTAATAATAAATACCATTAGTCCAATTACAATCGAACCTATTAATGTGAGTTCCTCCTTCAAGAAATTGATTTTTTAATAGGATTGCAACAGTATCACGAGAACCATATCGTAAAATATATAAACTTACAATGCCTGAACCGGATGGAATTGTAAACATAATTGCAGTCGAAGGATTCGGCTTACTTAATGATTTTGTTTCTTTAATCAATTGCGGCATATAATGTATTCCGGCATCTTCAATGGGACGACCGTCTTCATCAACAACTAATCCAGAAATTGCTGAATTTGAATCTTCATACAAAACAGGTCCTTCATTTTTGTCGCATCCGGAAGCTAAAAATCCGGTAATTACTAATAAAACAGATATTCTTATTTTCATTTTATTCCTAAAATTAAAATGTTTATCGGGATAAGAAAAATAGTTTCTGCAGTCAGTTAAAGTCAGCTACAAAAACATTCATCAGAAAAATTTATTATTTAAAAGCATCAGCTTAATATTCTATACTTTCCGCTCATTTTTACGGTCAGAATAATCATTGAAAATACCGGTAAAAAAGATTTCAGAAACAAAAATATCGCTTCATTCCACGGAAATAAAAAATTCAATATTAATTTAATTAAATAGTAAAATCCGAACGCAAGCAGAATTCTTAAAGCTCCGTTTAGTATTTTCCCTGAAAATTCCCGGATTCCTTGCCGCGCTGAAAAAATATAAGCAAAGTTAACGGCAATAATACTTGCAGCCAAAGGAATTCCTGCATAAGGGACAAATATTGTTGCTAAAGGAAGAATAAAAAAATAAATATATTCTAATACTGTCCGTATGCTTAACTTAACTTTAGTTTTGCGGGGAAGCAGTTTTTCGAAATTTCCGTTTTGGTAGGTGAAATAGTAAAAACCGGCAGAAATAAAAAGACCAAGCGCAAAGCCAGCCGTAACATCCGCAAGAAAATGTCTTCCTAAATACATCCGCGAAACAGCCATCAGAACAATCATAAATGCGGATAGATAGTAAAAAACTTTTTTTTTCGAAAAAATTGAAAAACCGCCCCAGATTGTTGTTGTTACTGCAACATGTCCGCTTGGAATTCCGTGTCCGTAACCGGAAAGGTTTCTGAAAAAGCTTACAACTTCGGGTGAAAGAGATTCAAAAAACCCTTTTGCACCCATTTTGTTGAATCCATAAGACCCTTGTTTATTTTCTATACCAATTTTTATTAACGAGGAATCCACATCAACCGGGCGCGGATATGCGATAATAATTTTGAGAATTTCGCTTATCAATCCCGTAAATAGAATTAAATGCATAAGGGCAAAACCTTTGCGCAAATCGTATCCTATAATTACAGAAACGGCAACTGTCATTAAAAAATAATTATATCCCATCACCGAAACAAGACTCATAAAATCGTCCATAAACGGCGAATGAAATTGCTGTAAGAAATGATTTAACTCTGTTTGAAACATTTTATCCCTGAATTAATTACCTGCTTTTTGCCCAAGACTGTCTGCAATTTTTGTTTCCACAATATCTTTAAGCGTTTCGTAAGAATAATTTTCGGGATAAACCGGATCTAAAAATTTAACCGAAATTTTTCTGAACGGGTAAGGAATTTTTTTTCCTTTAGGCATTGCCTCGAATGCTCCTTTTATTGAAACCGGCACAACCGGAACATTAAGCTCGCGGCTCAAAATTGCAAATGCCCGTTTAAATTTTCCGAGATTTCCGCTTTCGGTGCGGGTTCCTTCGGGAAATATCATTATTTTTTTTCCGCGCTTAAGCACTTCTGCCATTTTTTGCAGCGATTGTTTTAAATCTTTATTCAAATCCATAACAATAACATTATGGCGGTCGGCAATAAATTTAAGCCATTTTCGGCGCAAATGTTTTTCTTTTGCGTAAAAATAAGTTGATTTTGCCTGCATATTTTTAAGAAATACAGTAACAAACATTCCGTCAAAAAAGCTTTGATGATTAGGCGCAATTATGCAGGCTCCGTTTGGAATTTTATCCTGTCCTTCGGCATTTATTCGGAAATATGCTTTAAGTATAATTTTTGATATTAATCTTATAAGCGAATGCGTAGCCCAGCTTTTGGGAAGTTTAAGATCGAGCCGGCTTTTAAGAATTTCACCCCAGTTTATTGATTCTATGTCTGTTTTTATTTTTTTTTCGTGAATAAATTCGGCAAGATCCGAAACGGCTTTAAATTTTTTGAGATCTTCATTTTCTAATTCTACCCCGAATGTATTTCCTAAAAACACAATAAGACTTATTTTATCCAGTGAATCGAGAGCAAGATCATATTCGAGACTGAATGACGGTTTAATTTTCATTTCTTTATTCTGCTCGAGATAATTTTTGATAATACCGTACTCTTCAAATTCGGGTTCAGGTTCAGTTACAGTTCTAACTTTCTTAACCGCCAGTTCGCTCAATTTATAACGCTTTATTTTTCCGAGTCTGGTTTTTGGCAGTTCTTCATCATATACCGAAACGGATTTAATATTTTTATAGGAGGACGATTTTCGGTTATATTTTTCAATTATTTCCCATCTTAAATAGTTTTCTATATCAACAATGTTCCTGCTTTTCAATAAATCTGTATCGGGGCAAACAAGAGCATTCAGAGTATCATTTTCAGCATAAACTCCTATCTCTTTTATCACAGGATCTTCAGCCTGTATTTTTTCCTCAATTTCGTAAGGATTTACTTTTTTTCCGTTCGAAAGAACTATTATTTCTTTTTTCCTGCCGGTTATAAAAAGATAACCTTCATCGTCAAGATATCCTAAATCTCCTGTATAAAGCCATCCGTCTTTAATAACTTGAGCTGTTTCTTCAGGTTTGCCGTAATATCCCTGCATAACATTGTAGCCTTTTGTAACAACTTCTCCGTCTATTATACTTATTTCGTTGCAGTTCATTTTTTGTCCCGAAGCTCCGGCTCTTACTTTACCAGGACGTGGAAACGTTATCATCGGAGCGCATTCCGTCATTCCGTAACCTACAAGAACTTCGAGACCGACAGTTGTTAGCCCGTGTTCAGTTTCGGAATCGAGAGCCGCTCCGCCGCAAACAAGATATTTTACTTCGCCGCCGAAACGCTCGTGCACTTTTGCAAATATTTTACGTGAAAAGTTGAGCGAATTGACTTTGCCTGCTAATTTGAAAAGCAATTTGGCAATCCCTTTTTCATTTATTTTATTCTTAATTCCTTTCCAGATAAGTGAATAAAACCTCGGCACACCTATAATTATTGTAATCTTGTTTGCCTGCAAAGTGGTAATTATATCTTCGGGATTAAGCGAAGGAGTAAACGCAATTTCAGCTCCCACGTAAAAAGGTGCAAGCAGACTTCCCACAAGCGGAAGAACGTGATGAAGCGGAAGCATTACCAAAACTCTTTCATTTATGTTGAAAATCGGCACATCTTCCGAAACCGATTTGATGTTAGCTATTAAATTTCCGAAAGAAAGCATAACACCTTTTGCCGCTCCGGTTGTTCCGGAAGTGTAAATAATTACAGCAGTTTTATCTTCATCAATTTCCGGAAAATCTTTGCTGCCGGAAATAAGCATGGAAATATCAATTTTATCGAGATTGAAAATTTCTGGTTTGTATGTTAAAATTTTAGCAGCTTTTGCTAAATTTTGGAAATTTATATCGGATGTGAAAATAACTTCGGGTTTACTGTCATTTAAAATATATGCAACTTCTTCGGGTGTGGAAAGATGATCTATCGGCACTACAGTGCAGCTATTTTTCCAGCCGGCAAAAAAGGCATAAACCCACTCGGGTCTGTTCTCGGAATAGATTGCAATTTTACTGTTTTTAATTCCTTTAAATAATTCAGAATATTTTCCCGAATTTTCATACAATCCGGCGTAAGAGACTTTCCCGTTTTTGGAAACCATTGCTGTTTTATTAAAATCGAAGAAAAACAAAACATCTCCTTTTAATGTAAGACAAAAATAACATTATTAATTGCAAGCTGAAAATTTTTCTAATTATTTTGAAGATAGTTTTAATAACTCTCTTTAACTGATTTTCCCATTTACACAAATTATTTTACAGTCTCGTCTTTGGAGTTCAACCACGCTGATGGATTGTTTCCCCTTCCGGTAAAACACTTTTGGCTATCAATCACAACATTACTTCCAACATTCGTGGTTTGATTTTCACCGGCATCTGCTCCGATCTTTTTATTATCATTTTCAATTGAATTTTCACAAGAAGTAATAGGATTAATAGTAATTGTAAATATCTCATAAAAAAATCACAATTATAACTGTCTATAATTTTTCATTTGTAAGTATCATAGTTTACACTAAAATGATCTGTTACTTTTCATATTAAAATCGTTGGTTTATTTTTACAGGTTATAAAAAAACAGAAGTGAAATAAAAACAAACAGTATCACCCTCATATTAAAATTTCTTTATCTTTTAACTGCCCGAATCAAAAACTGCAGATTAAATAATACAATTTAAGTCAATTCCGCTTCGGCGGCTCTAAGCTGGCAATGGGTAAGTGTATCTGTAATTTATTTATATTATTGGATTGTATGCAAAGCTGAACCAGTTTGTATAAAATACGCGCACCAACATTTGCATCCCATTCGCTTTCTTTTCCGGGAGCAACTTCGCATAAATCAAATCCTATAATTTTTCTGCCCGATTTTACAATTGCAGCAATAAGGTAAATAACCTGATGATATGAAAGTCCCCCGGGAACAGGTGTTCCAGTATTTGGGCAAAGCTCCGGACTCAATCCGTCGATATCAAAGCTTATATATACTTCGGAAGGGAGCGTTTCAATAATTTTTTTACATTCGTCCTTCCACTTTTTCCCTTCAAACTCGTCGGCTTTTAAGCGGTAATCATCAAACAAAACAATCCTTTCCGATTCTGCCGCAAGATTATATTCTTCTTCGCAAATATCGCGGATGCCAACCTGAACAAGCCTGACAACATTTTCAATTTTCAATGCGTTATACATAATAGATGCGTGCGAAAATTCAAATCCTTCGTAAGAATTTCTTAAGTCGGCATGAGCATCAATCTGCAAAATACCGAACTCCGGATGCTTTTCACCCAAAGCTTTTATAAACCCCAGCGGTACGCTGTGTTCGCCGCCAATTATGCCTACGGTTTTCCCTTGCAAAATTAATTTTTTAGTTTCTTCGTAAACAAATTTATTAATCTCTTCCGAAGCTGAATTTACTTCATCAGTTAAATTTTTAATGTTCTCGGTTTCCGGGGCAGCACCTTGCGATAAAAGATTGATAACCTCTTTAGCTTTCTTCCGGGCCCGATAGTTTAACTCAGCAACAAAGGTGCTTTGTTGAATTGTTCCTATTTTATTTTCCCAGGCTTTTTCCACGTGATAATCAAATAAATCCACTTGTGCGGATGCATCTAAAATTGCCTGAGGTCCCAGCGAGGTTCCATCGGTATAAGATGTTGTAGCATCCCAAGGCACCGGCAACAAAACAAGTTCCGATTCTTCGGCTGAATACGGAAGTGCAAAATAGTTTCCGTTAATAATTCCTATTGCATTAGGATTAAATTTATTCTCCATAAAAATCTCATTTTCTTAAAACAATGTTTAAAGTTAACATATTTTTTTCATATTTTTCTACAAAAGCTGATAAAATTTGATTTGCATCGGTGATTTACATATTTTTTTTTACTACATTCGTAATTAAATACTTTGAACATAATTGGTGTTTATGAAAAGGGAAAAAAATCAACAATTTGCATTGTTTTTTATAATTTTGCTGGTCGTTTTTTCCTCTTCAATTTTTGCGGAAAAGAAATCTTCTTTTAATAAAAAATCAATTCTAGTAATTCACTCCTACCATCAGGGTTATAAATGGACAGATGATATTTCGCAGGCAATTGAAGAAAGATTTAAAAAATATCGCGAAAATTATATAATTAATTACGAATATATGGATACAAAACGGTTTTACAGCCAGGAATACTTCGACCTTTTGTATTCGCAGCTCGATTACAAATATAAAGACAGAAAACCCGATATTATAATCACTTCCGACGACAACGCGTTAGAGCTTGTTCTTTCGCATCGTGATGAATTGTTTAAAGATATTCCTTTGGTTTTTTGCGGAAAAAATTTTTTAGAACCTGATTTTTTAAAAGATAAAACCAACATTACCGGTGTTAACGAAGCTGTTTCGATAAAAGAAAACATTGATCTTATTTTAAAACTTCATCCCGAAACCAAAAACCTGTTTGTTATTGTTGAAAATACCGAAACCGGTATTACTGTAAGAAATAACATTGAAAAAATAATTCCGGATTACAAGAATAAACTGAATTTCAAAGTTTATTCAAAAATAGGGATTAATGAGCTTTTAAAAAACATTAAAGCTGTTCGGCAAAATTCAGCAATTTTATATACAATATTTATTCGCGACAGCAATAATGTCTCTTTTTCGTACCTCGAAATTATGAAACGCATTTCTCAAAGTTCTAAAGTACCGGTTTACGGCACTTGGGATTTTAATTTGGGATTGGGAATAGTTGGCGGAAAACTTACCAGCGGTTATATTCAGGGCGAAAAAGCTGCGGATATGGCTTATAAAATTTTAAGCGGAATTCCTGCTTCAAAAATTCCTGTGGAAATGGAAAGTCCGAATAAATTTATGTTCGATTTTAATATGCTGCAGAAATACAAAATAAATCTCTCTTCCTTGCCGGAAGGAAGCGAAATTATCAACAGACCTTATTCATTTTTCCGCGATAACAGCTCGCTGGCAATTCAGGTTACAACAATAATCGCGCTTTTAATGACTATAATAATTCTTTTACTAAAAACAATTCACCGTAGAAAATTATCGGAACAGTCAATCCGCAAAAGTGAAGAAAAATACCGCAGTGTATACGAAAATTCTACGATTGGGATTTTTAAAACTGATATTGATCTAAATTTAAAAATTGCAAATCCTTCGTTTGTTTCGATGCTAGGATTTACCAGCCTTGAAGAGCTTGTTTCCAGCAGCTCAGAGGAAAAAAGCAATATTTGGACAAGAGCAAAAGAACAGATTCTAAGAGATATGCAGAAATCCAAAGAACTTAACGGTTACGAAATCAGAACTAAAAGAAAAGACAAAAGTGAAATTTTCCTTAAATTGTATCTTAAAAAAGTAACCGACGAAAACGAACAAAATATTTTTGAAGGTTTTGCAGAAGATATAACCGAGCAGAAAAAAGCCTTGCTTCAATTTAAAAGCGGTATTGAAAAACCCGGTGTACTTAAACCCGAGTTTTTATCGCAAATGTCGCACCAGATACGCACCCCCATTAACACAATTTTAAGCTTTACAAATTTATTGCGCGATTCTATCGATCTGGATTCCGATTTCGATCTTCAAGATTCTTTTAAAATAATTGACCGCGCAGGAAAAAGAATTCTGCGCACCATAAATCTATTTCTGGACATGACTCAAATTCAAACCGGATCTTTTCAGCCGAATTTTAACGAGTTTAATCTTTACTCGCACATTATTGAACCGTTGTATATTGAGTACTTCAAATTTGCTAAAGAAAAAAAACTCAGCATAACGGTGCAAAATGAAAGTGAAAATTGCAACGTTTATGCCGATGGTTATTCGGTTTTCCAGATATTCAGCCACATTTTGGATAATGCAATGAAATACACAGAAGACGGCGAAATATCAATCAGGGTTTATAACACAGAAAAAACAAAAAAAGTGCGCGTCGAAATAAAAGATACAGGAATAGGAATTTCGAAAGAATTTTTACCAGAACTTTTTGAACCGTTTGCCCAAGAAGAGCAAGTTTACGAAAGGAAATACGAAGGAAACGGACTTGGACTTACGCTTGTAAAAAATTATTGCGATCTAAATAAAGCCCAGATTACAGCACAAAGTGAAAAAGGATCGGGTTCATTGTTTACTGTTACATTTAATGTTGCAAAATAATTCACAGTTCGAACAGAAAAGTGTTTATTAATTATATAGACGGGTTATAAAGGCTATTTTTTTTACCTTAAAAATTGTTTTATGATAAAAACGTATTTCTTTGTATGTTTACATATCGTTAGAGATTTTTTTTGTTTGTTTTCTTGTATTTGGAAGTTTTTATTTTTATGCCTGGTTTACTTTCCTCAACTGAACACATTTCATCGTTTCTCTTTTGAATTAAATGAATTATAAATCACTCTTTTGAAAATTTCAAACGGGTAAAAAAACGGATATAAAATGAAGAATTTTGAAGAATTGGGAATTGATAACAATATTTTAAAAGCTGTTCAGGAGCTTGGATTCAAAAATCCGATGCCTGTGCAGGAAGAGGTAATTCCCTTGCTTTTAAGCAGCGATAAAACTGATATTGTTGCTTTGGCGCAGACAGGAACAGGGAAAACAGCAGCTTTCGGAATACCAATTTTACAAAAAACGGATTGTAACTCTAAAGATGTACAATATTTAATACTAAGTCCTACCCGAGAATTATGTTTACAGATTGCCGATGATCTTATTGATTTATCAAAATACAAACAAGTTAAAATAGCAGCGGTTTTTGGCGGTGCCAGCATCGAACATCAAATCCGGACAATAAAACAGGGTGTTCATATAATTTCTGCAACCCCTGGCAGACTATTAGACCTTATAAACAGAAAGGTTGTAAACATTTCTAAAATAAAAGCTGTTGTTCTGGATGAAGCAGATGAAATGCTTAATATGGGTTTCCGCGATGAGCTTGAAGCAATTTTAAGCACAACGCCTAAAGAAAAAAGCACATATTTATTTTCTGCAACAATGCCAAAAGAAGTTGTTGCAATAGCCGAAAAATTCCAGAAAAATCCAGTTGAAATAACCATAGGACGTAAAAATGCAGGTGCCGAAAATGTTAATCACCTTGCATATTTTGTTCAAGCCCGCGACCGTTATTTAGCTTTAAAAAGAATTGTCGATTTTAACCCCGATATTTACGGAATTGTTTTCTGCCGCACTCGCAAAGAAACCCAGGAAGTTGCCGACCTTTTGATGAAAGACGGCTACAACGCAGATGCGCTTCACGGCGATCTTTCGCAGGCACAGCGCGATAATGTTATGAATAAATTCCGAATCCGCCATTTAAAATTGCTTGTTGCCACCGACGTTGCTGCCCGCGGGCTGGATGTGGACCATCTCACTCACGTTATAAATTATAATCTGCCCGACGAAAACGAAATTTACACTCACCGCAGCGGAAGAACCGGCAGAGCCGGAAAATCAGGTACTTCAGTTGTTATTGCAAATCTCAAAGAAAAAAGAAAACTTCAGGATATAGAAAAGCAGATCGGCAAAAAATTCAGCATCACTTCAATACCTGTTGGCGAAGAAGTGTGCGAAAAACAGCTTTTCCATCTTATCGATAGAATGGAAAAAGTGGAAGTTGATGATACGCAGATTGAATCTTATTTACCGACTATATATAAAAAGCTCGAATGGCTTGATCGTGAAGAGTTAATAAAAAAATTCGTGTCGCTTGAATTTAACAGGTTTTTAGATTACTACAAAAATACAGGCGATATTAATATTCAGGGCGATAGAAAAAAGGATAAGCGCGAACGTAACGGAAATTCCGAATATACCCGCTTTTTTATAAACGTCGGGAAAATGGACGATATTAAACCGGTTAGCATAATCGGCATGATAAACGACTTTACTGGTCTGCGTGATATTGAAGTCGGTGAAATTGAAATTTTGAAAACTTTTTCATTTTTTGAAGTAGATAAATCTTTTACTCAGAATATTTTGGATGCTTTTGAAAACAAGACGAGGAAAGACAGAAAAATATCTGTCGAAGTTGCAGAAAGTAAATCTAGAAGCTCAGGCAGATCCGATTCCAGAAACAGAAGATCGCGAGATGAAAGATCTGACCGCGGTGGCGGAGATGACAGACGCGAAAGGAAATCCGGAGGGGGAAGATCGGAAAAACGTTATAGCGACAGATCCGAAAGAAGTTCAGGCGATAGATCGGAGAGACGTTCAAGTGACAGGCGTGATAAACGTTCAGGCGGAAGACCGGAAAGAGGATCGGATAACAGAAGAAACCGCAGATCGGATGATCGTCCGGAAAGAAAAACTGATAAACGACGTGAAAACTGGTATGAAGACAGAAAACCAGCAAAATTTGAAAATGAAGGCAGGAAATCGGACAGGAAAGATAAAAAAGACCGTAAATCGCGGAAAAGCAATTCCGATAATTCTTTTTATTCAAAGAAAAGCAGAAAGTAAAAGATTAAAAATCCAGTTTAATTGATTTTTGAAGGCTGTTCAAAAAAACAGCCTTTAATTATTTTATCTCAAATCTTCTAAAATTATTTTTAGCTTTTCGAGAGACGACTCAAAATCGGCTTTTTTGATTTTCTCTTTTTCAACCACATCGGCAGGGGCATTGCTTACAAATTTCTCGTTCGAAAGTTTTGCATCAATTCCACGTAATCCGCCTTCAAGCCGGTTTATTTCTTTTTCAATTCTTTGTCTTTCAACATTCAAGTCAATCAATCCTTCAAGCGGAATAAAAATTTCAGCGCCTTTTACAACAGCCGAAGCGCTTGCTTTTGGTTTTGTAATTTCTGCTCCATATTCAAGGGCTTCAACTCTTCCTAAAGATTTAATATACTGCTTTTGAACGTCGCTAAGTTTTTCTGTTTTTATTATCACGTTAATTTGTTTCGAAGGCGCAATATTCATTTCGCCGCGGATATTTCGTATTGCAGTAATAACATTCTGCACAAACTCGATTTCATTTTCTGCTTCAATGTTTATCAACGATTCATCAACTTTCGGAAACTCAGTAACAGAAATACTTTCGCCGGTTTTTCTTTCATCAAAAAGCTGCCAGATTTCTTCGGTAATAAACGGCATAAACGGATGAACAATTTTCAGCATATCTTCAAAAAGAGCGAGCGAGCGCGAAAGCACCGCAGATTTCACCTCGATATTATCCGAGTACATTCTGTTTTTCGAAAGCTCGATATACCAGTCGCAGAAGTCGTTCCAAACAAAGCCGTAAATAATTTTTGTAGCGCCGGTAACATCAAATTTATCGTATGCATTGTCAAGTTCCTTTACTGTATTCTGGAATCTGGAGATTATCCATTTATCCGTAAAATCAATGTATTTGTCTTTTAAATCTTCGCTTAATTCCAGACCCTGCGCGTTCATCAAAAGAAATCTCGCTGCGTTCCAAATTTTGTTCGCAAAATTTCTGCCGAGTTCACATTTATCAGTGCTGAAAAGAACATCCTGCCCGAGCGGTGCAATATTAATAATTGTAAACCTCATAGCATCTGCGCCGTAATCTTTAATTACATCCAGCGGATCAGGCGAATTGCCGAGTGATTTACTCATTTTTCTTCCCTGCATATCGCGGATAACACTTGTAAAATAAACATCGCGGAAAGGAACATCTTTCATAAATTCCATTCCTGCAATTATCATCCGCGCAACCCAAAAGAAAATTATATCCGGAGCAGTTACCAATAAATTTGTAGGATAATAATATGCCTGTTCTTCTTTGGTAGTGAATACATCCTGCGCCCAAAGCCAGCTGGATGCCCAGGTATCGAGAACATCATTTTCCTGCCGCCAGTTTTCAATATCTTCCGGCGGAATTACATCGCAATAAATTTCACCGGAATCTTTGTGGTACCAGACAGGAATTCTGTGTCCCCACCAAAGCTGGCGCGAGATGCACCAATCTTTAATGTTTGCCATCCAATGCTCGTAAGTTTTTACCCAGTGAGCAGGATGAAAATTTACTTTTCCTTCTTTCACAACTTGCAGTGCTGGTTTAACCAGATCATCCATTTTCATAAACCATTGTTCCGAAACATAAGGCTCAATAGGTACACCGCCTCGTTCGGAATAGCCGACTTTATTGCTGTAATCCTCAGTTTTAAGCAGCAAACCAAGTTCTTCGAATTTAGCAACAACTTTTTTGCGGACAACATAACGGTCAAGATTTTGGAATGCTTCAGGTACATTTTTATTTGTTGTGGCATCTTCGTTAAAAATGTTTATCATTTTCAAATCGTGCCGTTTTGCCATTTCATAATCGTTTATATCGTGGGCGGGAGTAACTTTTACAGCTCCGGTACCAAATTCCATATCAACATATTCATCGCCGAAAATGGGGATTTCGCGGTTGACAATGGGAAGAATTACTGATTTGCCGATTAAATGTTTAAACCTTTCGTCATTAGGATTAACCGCAATTCCAGTATCGCCGAGCATTGTTTCGGGACGCGTTGTTGCCACTACAAGAAATTCAGAGCTGTCTTTTACAGGATATTTTAAGTACCATAAACTTCCGTTAACATTTTTATAAATTACTTCTTCATCCGAAATTGCAGATTTTGAAGCGGGACACCAGTTTACCATTCTGTATCCTCGGTAAATCAATCCTTTTTTGTAAAGATCAACAAATGCTTCAATCACTTTTTTATAATAGTGATCGTCCATCGTAAACCGTTCGCGTTCCCAATCGCAGCTTACGCCAAGTTTGCGCAATTGCTTATAAATAATCCCGCCGTACTTATCCTGCCACTCGCGGCAGTGTTTTAAGAATTCCTCGCGTCCAAGTTCCCACTTGTCAATTCCTTTTTCTTTTAACATTCCAATAACTTTAGCTTCAGTGGCAATTGAAGCGTGGTCGGTTCCCGGAACCCAGCAGGAATTAAATCCTTTCATCCTTTTGTAGCGGATATAAACATCCTGAATTGTATTGTTTAAAATATGTCCGAGATGAAGTATGCCGGTAATATTCGGAGGCGGAATTACAATTGTATAAGGCTCCTTTGACTTATCAACTTCGGAATGGAAAAACCGGTTATCTTCCCAATACTTGTACCACTTATCCTCAACATCAACAGGGTTATAGGCTTTTGGGATTTCATCTAAATTTTTAACACGCATTTTTGACCTTTAATTCAAAAAAATAATGCGAAATATAATGAAAAAGAGAGTAAGATTATGAGGAAAGAGTAAGAGAAAAAGAATTAAGCGGAATTAAAAACGATTAAATTATAAAAAGCAGCAACGAGCTGAGTTAAATAAACATATCAACAAGTTTTCCTGTATCCAGCTTCTGATTCATATAGTAAAAAGAAGGCAATTCTTTAATATTAGATAATCTTGGCAAATTGGAATTATCTTCGGGCTTTTTTTCGGATGGCACAGTTATAAAAAAACCTTTGCCTAATTCCTTACGCTTAATTTCAGGTGAATTTTTGTCATCTTCAATCAGGTCTTCATTTTCGGAATCAATTTTTTCGGCAGGTCTGTTTTCCGGCGCCTGCTTTTTTGCAGTTTCCAGCAGATTTTTAAAGGTATTTTTTGTACCAGCAACCGGCGCACTGCCAGAATATTCGGGATTTATATTATTAATGCTTGTATTCCGCGAAGCATTAAGCAGGTCTGTTGTCTCCTGAATTTTAGTATAATCTGCCCGCGGAGACTGAATATTAACAGCTTCGACTTTGTCTGTCCTGCTGATTGCAGTGAATTGTACAATATTTACCGGATTGATAGTCATATAAATCTATACATAAAAGTAACTTATAAAACTCAATTTGTCAATTACATAATTAAGTCTGTGATTAATACCAAATTATTTAATTACAGACCTTACAAAGTCAACAAGTTCTTTGTTACCAGCTTCAACTTTTATGCCTTCGGGTATTTCGATACCTATCCATTCAACTTCCAGCGATACAGATTTCCCCGGTTCTAATTCGGCGTACTTCCCTTGCACTTCAATTTCGATATAATCGCAGGTAAAACTTGAATAATATAATATTTCGCCTTCGCCGGGAGCGGTTTCTTCCGGAAGAATATCATCAAATTTCTTAATAAACAGCTTATTATTTATGGCATAAGCAAGCCATCCTTCTTTTCCGTCGCCGTAGCTTAATTTATGGTTTTCCTGTTTATTAAGGTTAGCATCAAACCAAATAATTCCGTCAATATTTTTTACATCAACCGGTGGAAAAAACTTAACTCCCATTTCCGGTGCGCCGATAGGATAAAAAAGCATTCCTCCTTTTGGCGCGCGAGATATTTCCCATACAGCAGTTTTTTTAACTTCATTAGAAATATTTTTCATCTCATATTTCAATTTTATCGAATTTTCCTTTCCCGAGACTATTTCTTTCGATAATTGGAATCCGGTTTTACAGCCTTCGCCGCTTGTCATTTTAACAATATCGTTCAAGTTTTCAACAGTATAAGGTTTCCTGTCAAGTACAGCCGGCGGCGGCCAGTTCCATACAGATTGAGGGCTGGGCCAAACAGTTGAACCGTATCCTTCTTTGCTGTCTTTTTTCTGAGTGATAAATTCATAATCGCCCAGTTTAAAAGAAGTTATCAATCCTCCGTTCAGAGGATCGGCAGAAATGCTTACTTTACCGGAATTGATTGTTATTACGCAGTTGTCTTTCATTGTTCTGTTCCCTTTTTCTTCAGCAAATATTATTATTTGAAGAAGTGATAAAATTAAAATGATAGTTTTCAATTTTAGATTCCTATTATGTCTTAATGTCTTATTTATTCAGTTAAGTAAAATTAATATTTTTATTGAAAGAAAAGTATAAAAAACTTAATTTTTAATTCTCTTCGTCAGAAAAAAGTCCGGCATAAAACCGGACTTCCCTTTTCTTTATAATCCGTTTATTTTTTTATCTCCCGGGTATTTCACTGAGTACTCGATACTCTTTTTAACAGTTTCGCCGCCTTTCATATTCAAATTCCATTCAATAATTCCAGTGTCTTTATTCAACAAACCGCCGCTTATCTTTACATCAACAACTTCAATATCTTCATTTTGCGAAACAGGAATCTGATCTTTCAGAAGAAGTTTTACATCATTTTTTCTTCCGTTTGATATTGTGGTTTCGTACTTGTAACTTCTAATGATATTGGAACTTAGGAATTTGCTTTCTGTAAAATCGGTTATACGTTCGCGCTTAACGTTAACAAGTTTATCCTTCCCTACGGGAATTGAAAGATTTGAATCGGTAATTGCTGTATTTAAGTGAGTCTGCCCAACATAGGCATTTTCGAAATATATGTTTGCATTTGCCGGAATAATGCTGTATTTAGACCAATCATTAATCTTTGCTGTAAGCACTGCCTGATTAAGAACTGCCGGCACGCATTTATATTCATATTCGGCAGGAATATCGTAAGTTGTAAGGAGAATAGAATACTCCTTTCCGTCGGCGGGAATGTTATACTTAGCACGTGCTTCAAATTCAACCGAGTTTTGCTTTTGTTCAGAAGTAAATATCGGCTCTTCCGGTTCAAAAACTTTTTGCATATTGCTCATTTCTTCTTTTTTTAGTGCATCCATCGTCATAGCCTGATTGCTCATAGGATTTATTCCTCTGATTACAACTCTATCAGATGATTCATATTGAATAAAATTCAAATATTTTGGGTCTAAATCCGGCAAATACAAACCGTAGGAGGGATTGTTGTTGGAGAGTACAATATCAATATTTTTCCAATCCATTCCTGTATTCTGAAAAACCTTTCCTTTGTAAACCCATTCAATTGGTTTAGCAATATCATTTATCCGGATATCGTACTCGGCATTCCATCCGGCAGAATAAGTGTAATAAATTATTGAAAAATCGGCATTTTTTGCTTTATCCGAAATAAGCGAAACACTGATTTCCTGCTGCGGCTGGCTAAGAGTGTTGTTCATTTCGTTAATCTGGTTTGTAAGTTTATCGATATTTTCTTTTACTTTTTTCTCTTCAACACTTGACTTAATAAGTTCCGTTTTAATTTCAGTTCCTCTTTTATTATAAAACTCAGCCAGTTTTTTCAGTTCATCAACCGAAACGCCTTTTTCACTTCCGCCTATTGCTTTGTTGGCAATAATCATATCGTATTCGCCACTTAAAATTGTGTTCCGGTTTCCCAATTCTCTTAATCTTAGATTTAATTTTTCAAGACTGTCCTGCAGTTCCAGCAGTTTTCGGGGTTTAGGTTTTTCCGAAAGATAATTTGTAAGATTAACAACCGACAGTATTTTAACGCCGCTTTCAGTTTGTATTCTTATACTTTGGGGATTAAGATTTTGCGCAAAATCTTTAAAAATAATTTCGTTGTTTCCTGACCGCAGATTTACTTTTGCCGAATGTGTCATTTCTGCGCCGCTGATGTAAACTTTAACCGATTCCAGACGCGTATTTACTTCTGTTTGTCCGAAAACGTTTATTACGAAAAACAGAATCATAATTAGACTAGTTGTCTTTTTTTTCATTTCTTCCTCCAAAGCCGATTTTTATATCTGTGAAATTAAGGAAATTAAACTCTATTTGCACTGTAAAGTTTCGTATCGGGGAAAAGCTGCAATATTTTAAACTAAGTTAAAACTTTTTTAAACACATAAAAACTTAACATTTAGTGATATAAATCACAACATTCCATTTTTATAAGTATAAAATTAAAGCTGCTTTATAATTATTTATGTTTTCTGCTGTTCGTAACGATTTGGATGCGAAAAGCCAAGAGGGCACTCTGAAGGAAACTGAATAATGTTGTTGCTGGTACTAATTTATTCCTTTACCAATCGGTGGCAAACGCGTTTTGCCAGCAGGACTTTTAATTTTTTAAAAGTCCGGATTAAATAATTTATTTTAAAAATTAATGGAGGGGTTATGAAACCTTACAGAATGTTTGGTTTAGCATTATTTTTAATTTTTATCGGTTTTCTTACAGCTCAGGTAGCTCACGATATCGAATTCCGTCTGGGGGGTACGGATACCAGCTCCTTACTGATTTTCAACGGAAACGGCGACATATTGCAATCTGTTACAGGAAATGCGGTTTTTAACTTCGGGTATAAAGATAAAGATACTTACAAAAGGGTAGGTGTTTTTAACTTTGGGAACACTTCCGGCTTAACAGGTTTTTTTAACGTGGCCGGAAATGAATACGCTGACGGATTAGGGAGAGATATCAATCTTATTGCGGAATCGATAGATGGCGGTTCAAATGCAGGAAACGTAAAGTTAAGTGGAGGTGTTTTGTGGGGTGGAGGCTACCTTGCAGATCCAGCTACTCTTAATCTGGAAGGAGGGAAAAATATAAGTGGTGGAGGGGTAGGCGGTGATGTTTTACTTTATGCTGGAAGTGGTGAAGATAAAGCCGGAGATGTTAAAATTTCAGCTGGCAACCCCAATTCCGATGGAGAAGGAGGTAGTGTAATAATTTCTTCTGGGCGAGGTTCTTCCGGAGGTGATCAAGGCGACATTACTTTAGCTTGTGGCGGAGATACCAGAGCAGGTGTAGGTCCGGGTAATGTATATATTTATGGCGGATATGCCGATGGCGGCGGCGGCAGTATTATTCTTAAACCGGGAGAATCTGGTGCTCCACAGCCAACATACGGGTTGGTACAAGTAATCGGTTCGGGAACATATACTGGGAGCTGGTCGCATACATCCGATTTGCGGTATAAGAAAAACATCACTCCTGTTTATTCAACACTTAAATCAGTAATGAAATTAAACCCGGTAAACTTTGACTGGAAAAAGGAAGAATTTCCTGAAAAGAACTTTTCAGCATCCAAGCAGACAGGTCTTATCGCTCAAGAAGTGCGGGAATACTTCCCGGAGCTGGTTTCAGAAGATGAAAATGGATACTTGTCAATTGATTATGTAAAACTTGCAGTTGTTCTATTAAGAACAATTCAGGAACAGCAGGAAATTATAAATAAACAAAACTCAGCCATATCAACAATTACAGAAAAATTCAATGAAATCATTTCAACAAAAATGGCAACCAAATAAAAAGGGGGAAATATGTTCTATCAAAGAATATTCTTTGTTCTCCTTGTTTTTTTGTTTTCAATACCGGTCAGCTCACAGGTAAGCCAGATTATCCTGAATGACGGAAGCATTGCAAATGTAAAAATGAATTCACAGATTTGTGCAGACTTCATTTTTGTAAACTCCGGAGCAGTACTTATTGCTGAAGATTCTTCTTGTGTTTGTCCTGAAGCAGTAATCGGAGGCGGAGGAGATATTACGTTGCCGGTAGAGTTAGTATCTTTTAATGCTAAGTTTACAGGAAACACTATCGAGATTGTTTGGAATACGGCATCCGAAAAGAACAATTACGGCTTTGAAATTGAACTTAAAAAGGGAGAAAACGGCAGCTGGGAGAAAATCGGTTTTGTAAGGGGGAAAGGAAACAGTAATAAAAATGAAAATTACCTGTTTCATTATAACGGAATAATAACTGGATCGTCATTATTCTTTCGGCTAAAACAAATTGATCTTGACGGTAATTTCTATTATTCGGAGGAAATAGCGCTTGATATCAGACCGGACAATTATAATATTTCGCAAAACTATCCAAATCCATTCAATCCGGTAACAAAAATTGTATATTCTATTCCCGAATTCAGCAGCGTGAAAATTGATGTAATAAACGCAATAGGACAGGTTATAGAAATACTGGAAAACAAAAATGCGGAACCGGGAAAATATGAATTAGTGTGGAATGCAAGCAGAGTTGCAAGCGGTGCATATTTTATAAGAATGGAAGCAATTTCTAAAGAATCGGGAGAAAAATTTAATAAACTGATAAAAGCTGTCCTGCTGAAATAATTTTTTTAAGAATTACCCGAAGATTATTCTCTCTTCGGGTAATTTTACATATCAGTATGGGTTTTTGTGGCTTTATTCTTCATTAAATATTATATTCTATCCTCTAATAAATAACTTAATGGACAATAAAAATCCTTTTTTTTAGTCCATTTAATTTTCTCACTAAAACAAAATAAAATTATGAAAAAAATTACATGCATTTTATCCGTTTGTTTGATGTTTGTCAGTTTATATTTTGCTGACAATATTCAAGCTCAAAACCAAAAACCTATTGTAAAAACAACTTCCGGCGATATTTCCGGTGTTAATGATGAGGGTATTCTCACTTTCAAAGGAATTCCTTACGCGAAAGCCGAAAGATTTATGCCTCCGCAGCTGCCGGATGCTTGGGAAGGTGTTCGCGAATGTACCGAATTTGGTCCCGTTGCTAAACAAATAGTTGCCTGGATCCCTGATTCCACAATGGATGAAAATAAACTTTTCAGCGTAAATGTTTGGACAAAAGGATTAGCAGATGGCAAAAAACGTCCGGTAATGTTCTGGATGCATGGAGGAGGTTTTCACGTTGGAAGCAGTAACGACCCAATGACTTATGGAAAAGCAATGGCAAAAAAAGGCGATATTGTTTTTGTATCTGTTAATCACAGACTCAATATCCTCGGTTTTCTTGATTTATCGGCGTGCGGCGAAAAATATGCACAATCTGCAAATGTAGGTATGCTCGACATCGTAAAAGCATTGGAGTGGGTAAAAGCAAATATTGAGAAATTTGGAGGCAATCCAGCTGATGTAACCATTGTGGGCGAATCCGGCGGCGGCGGAAAAGTGGGAACTTTGATGTGTATGCCATCTGCAAAAGGATTATTTCACAAAGCTATTATTCAAAGCGGTACACTTATTAACGTAATGACTAAAGAAAAATCACAGGAATTGGCTTTATCTGTACTTGAGAATTTAGGACTTAAACCAAACGAAGCAGAAAAACTTAATTCAATTCCTTATGCTGATCTTGTAAAAGCTGGGAATGACGCGATTATGAAGCTTTCCGGACCAAGAAAACCCGGAGCGCCTACAATGTTTGGTTTTACACCTTCTGTTGATAATTCGGTTTTACTCCAGCAGCCTTTCAGTCCCGGATTTTCAGATATTTCAAAAGATATTCCAATTTTGATGGGTACCACCTTAAATGAGCTGATGAATACAGCTTATGCTGAAAAAGGCTTGACACTTGCACAGGCAAAAGAACGGCTCGCTAAAGAATATGGCGATAAAACAGATAAATATATTGAGCTGTTTGCAAAAGCATACCCAAATTACACACCTCAGGATCTTCTTTCTATTGATAATGTTTTCAGACCAAATACCATAAAAACTGCTGATGCGAGATCAATAAAGGGAAATGCTCCTGTGTATGTTTATTTCTTAGCTTGGAAAAGCGCGGTTGATGACAGCTCCAAAGGTTCGTTCCATGGTTTAGATATTTCTTTGGCATTCAATACTGTTGATTTGAGACCAGACTGGACAGGCAATACTGAAGATGCCTGGAAATTGTCCGACAAAATGAGTTCAGCCTGGTTAAACTTCGCAAAAACAGGGAATCCGAATGTTGAAGGAAAACTGCCTTTGTGGCCTGCTTATACTGCTGAAAACGGTGCAACTATGTATTTTGAAAATGAATGCAAAATTGTGAATAACCACGACCGCGAATTAATGAATTTTATCAGGCCTATGAATTAAATCGGGTTTAGTATTCCCATTTTTCAGGAATTTGAAACCATTAATCCGGCAGTTTTGCCGGGTTAATGGTTTTTTGTTTAAAAAAAAGTTGTTGTCCTTATTGCATCGGGGCTTTTTTTTAAATCCCAAATAGTCATTAAAACAAATAATATTATTGTTGAGTTTTTATTATTGGCTATTTTGGGTAACCCGACTTAGAAAATCTTATCCCGATTTATCGGGATTTAGATTTTGTTAGTCGACCCGTCCGGCTTTGACGGATCCGCCAAAATTATCTCATAACAAAGTCTTATTTTTAACTTAATATAAAAAGATCCGGAAAGTCAGTAAAAATTCCGTCAACATTCATTTCTTTCATTTCATTTAATTCTTTTTCGGTATCAACTGTAAAAACATAAACTTTTACATTTTTACTATGGCATACTTCAACAAAGTTTCTGTTAACGCCCGAGATGTTTATATGAACGGAACGGCAATCAAGTGTTTCGGATTTGTAGATAATGCTTTTATCAGCATAATCTGTAATAATTGCACAAGGCATAATACTATTAAGCGAGCGGAAAAGTTCGATGTGTTTTATGAAATAGGACGAAATAATAAAATTTTCGGGTAGAAACTTTCCGGCATCAATTTGTTTTTTTAATTCATCATTAAGCGGTATTACGGCGTCATCGTCTTTTATTTCGATATTTATACAAAGTTTTTTTTTCGATATTTCCAATACTTCTCTTAAATAAGGAATTTTACCGCCATTTCCGGCATTAAGCGAACGAAGATATTCTATCGATTTTTCTTTAAAGAAGCCTTCCCCGTCGGTAAGCCTTTCCAATCTTTCATCGTGAAAAACAAATATTTCGCCGTCGCTGAACTGAATATCAATTTCTATCCATTTTGCTCCGTAACTTATTGCTTTTTCAATTGCAGGCAAGGTGTTTTCGGGCATCCTTCCGCTTGCTCCCCTATGGGCAAAAATTCTGAATTCACTTTTTTTTGTTTTGTTTTCACTCAAAATCATTATAACCGAATATTGTTGTTTCCGCTTAAAAAAAAAAGGTTTAATTTTGTTTATAAAATTATTAAGCGAAATATTCATATAAAAACTTGGAAATAAAAATGAAGAGATTATGTTTTTTATTGTTTTTGATGATTTCAGTAACTTGGGCACAAAAAAATATAAACCAAAAACTTGTTACGGATTTTATTACCGCTGCACATCTCGAAAAATCTTTGAACGAATTTAAAACATCTTTTTGGAATGATTTTTCTCAATCTTATATCGATCTTTTCGATTCTGCCGGAGTTAAAGCGAAGTTTGATTCAAGTTTTTCGAAAGCTGTTTTGGATTCAATTACTAACAGTATAGTTGTTAATAATTATAACGAAGCGGCTTTCAGAACATATATCGCCTGGATTCAATCTCCGTTGGGCAAAAAATTCACTCATTTGGATACAGCATACGCTCTTCAGGAACATAAAAATCTTATTGCAGCCACCGCATTAAAAATCTATAAAAAGCAGCTTACCGGACGTACTGTAAAATATATCGAGGAAATGGTTGAAACTATAAACCTCAATGATTATATGCTTGAAATGGTTGTTTCTGTATCGGATAAAATTTTTACTGAACTGAGTGTTAAATTTACAAAAAGCCAGATTGATAATTATAAAAAGCTGCGGACTCAGATGAAGCAAAGAATGGAAGAAATCCGTCCGCTTACCAAAAGCACGCTTATGGCAAATATGTACTATTCTTACAAGGATCTTCGCTACTCCGAATTTGATGAAATCTTGAATTTCTACAATTCAGTTAGCGGAAAACTGTATATCTCCGTTTCAAAAAAAGTAACTGAAGCTGCCGTAAAAAAATGCATAACCGATTTTCTCAAATCGGTTGCTAAAAATTCTGTTACGGAATAAATTATTATATAAAAATTGATTATAACTCAACTTAAAAAATCTTCAATTTTTGTATCCAAAAAATCCCATTTATAAATTTTAAATTGAGTGCGATAATTATTTAAAATTATTTGAAAAATTCTACAAGGATTACTGATGAAAAAGCTTTTACCTGCCCCCGAACGCCGTAAACTTGAACCTTCTGAGCTAAAATGGAATTGCGATCCGGATATTTTTGATTTTAAAACAACAGCCAAACTCGAACCCGGTTTTGAAATTATTGGACAGGAAAAAGCTATTAAAGCACTTAAAATCGGTGTGGATATTAACAGTACCGGATATAATATTTTTATTACCGGACTTGCCGGAACAGGCAAACTAACCACAATACAGAAAATGCTTGAAGATATTAGTCCCAAATGCCTCGAACTTCAGGATTATGTTTATGTAAACAATTTTTCCGACCCCGACAGACCAATTCTTTTAACAATGAAAGCAGGAGAAGGACAGAAATTTAGAAGTGAACTTAAAACAACAATTTTATTTCTGCTTGAAGAAATTCCGAAAGTACTCGATGGCAAAAGATTCAGCGAAAAAAAGAAAAATCTTGTTACTGCTCTCGGACAGAAACAGGCAAACATGATGGAAGCTTTTGAAAGAAGACTGAAGCGAAACAATTTTACTTTGGGAAAAATCGGTGAAGGAGAAACTGCAAGAACGGAAATCTTTGCGGTCATCGAAAAGCAGCCGGTATTTATCCAACAGCTTCCGGAATTCGTAAATACAAAAAAAATAACACGCCAGAAAGCCCAAAGCATAGCAAAAAAATATGCCGAATATCAACAGGAATTGCAGAAAGTATATAAAGAAACTATGAAAATAACCCGTGATTTTCAGGATAAACTTTCAAAATTGGAAATTGCAGCTACCGAAAATCTTGTAAAAGGAGCAATTGACAACTTACGGGACATTTTTAAAGAAAAGGTTATAAAAAATTATTTGGACAGCCTCCAAAATGATATTCTCGAAAATATTAATGTATTTAAAATACAGTATGAAAAGACCGAAGACCAGCGTGCTGCCGAAGAAGGTTTGCTTATTGAATACGGTGCAAATGTAATTTTGGATAATTCTTCAATTACCGAACGACCCGTAATTATTGAAACAAATCCGAGTTACAAAAGTATTTTCGGAACAATTGAAAGAGTTCACACCGACGACGGCGAGTGGTACAGCGATTTCACAAAAATAAAAGCAGGATCACTTTTAAGAGCAAACGGCGGATTTCTTGTTATGAAAGCAATGGATGCTTTTGCTGAACCCGGAGTTTGGAGCAGCCTAAAAAGAGTTCTTCAGTACGGAAAACTTGAAATACAGGATAATTTCAATTTCGGGTTTATTTCTCCAAGCAGTTTGAAGCCCGAACCTATAAAAATTAACACAAAAGTTATTTTAATCGGTAACGAATTTATTTATTCTATTCTTTCGGAAGGAGAAGACGATTTTAACAAGATATTTAAGATAAAAGCAGAATTCGATTACGAAATTAAAAATGATAACTCAATATTGAACGATTATGCTAGAGTAATAAAGAAAATTATATCAAGCGAAAATCTTCTTAATTTCGACAAAAGTGCGATAGTAAAGGTCCTCGAGTATTCTGCAAGATTTGCCGGTTCGCAAAAAAAACTTACTACTCAATTTGCTCAGATTGCCGACCTTATTCGCGAGGCAAATTACTGGGCAAATGATTTCGGTGAAAAACTTGTTTCGGAGTATCATGTAATTCAGGCATACGAATCGGCTAAAGACCGTCATAACCTCGGAGAATCAAAACTTCAGGAAATGATAGATGAGGGAATAATTCTTATTGATACAGACGGAGAAAGGGTTGGACAGGTAAACGGACTGGCTGTTTACGGAAGCGAAAATTTTTCTTTCGGAAAACCTACACGTATAACCGCCAGCGTTTCATTAGGGAAAGGAGATATTCTTAATGTTGAGCGAGAAGCCGGTTTAAGCGGACAAACTCATAATAAAGGAGTTTTAATAATTTCAGGCTATTTCCGCGAAAATTTCGGAAATAAAATTCCTCTTTCCTTTAATGCAAGTCTGGTTTTTGAACAAGGCTATGGATTGATTGACGGCGACAGCGCTTCTATTACAGAAATTTGTGCCATAATTTCGTGCCTTGCAAATGTACCTTTAAAACAATATTATGCAATTACCGGTTCTGTAAATCAAAAAGGAGATATACAGCCGATAGGCGGTGTTAACGAAAAAGTAGAAGGTTTTTTTGACGTGTGCAAAAAAAGGGAATTAAACGGGAAACACGGAGTAATTATTCCGGTGCAGAATGTTTCCGATCTTGTTTTAAAACAAGAAGTGATTGATGCAGTAACTGAGGGTAATTTCAGCATTTATCCTGTATCGAAAGCTTACGAAGCAATTGAACTTCTTACCGGATTTAAAGCCGGCGAACCTGACAAAAACGGTGATTATCCGCCCGATACAATATTCGGACTTATTGAAAAAAGACTTCGCGAGATGAACAATATTGTTAATCCCGATAAAACTAAAAAACAACATAGTCAGAGAAAAAAATAATTTTGTGAATCAGCACAGCATAAAATATAAAGAAGCATTATGGTGGGAAAAAAAAGATGAAGGTAAAGTCCGCTGTACTCTTTGTCCGCGTTATTGTTTAATCAGCCAAAATCAGACGGGTTTCTGCTTTGTAAGAAAAAATATTAAGGGTAAATTATATACAGCCAGTTATGGCAGACCAACGGGTTTTGCAATCGATCCTATTGAAAAAAAACCGCTTTATCATTTTTATCCGGGTTCTCCAATACTCAGTTTTGGAACCGCCGGATGCAATCTCGGATGCAAATTCTGCCAGAATTGGTCAACCAGCAAAGCCAGGATAGATGAAGAGAATGCTTTATATGCATCGCCTGAAAAAGTTATAAACCTTGCAAAACAATACGGAGTAGATTTAATTGCTTACACATATAACGATCCCACTGTTTTTGGCGAATATGTAATTGATGTTTCGGAACTTGCCCGCCAGGAGGGGATTAAATCGGTTATGGTAACAGCAGGATATATTGATAAAAGTGCAAAAAAGGATGTTTATAAACACATTGATGCTGCAAATGTCGATTTAAAAGCATTCAGCGAAGATTTTTATCAGTCCCTTACATCGTCGCATCTTAATGATATACTTGACACTCTGCTGTGGATTAAAAACGAAACAAAAATCTGGCTGGAAATTACAACATTGCTTATTCCCGGTGAAAATGATTCCGCCGAAGAAATTAAAAAGATGACCGGCTGGATAGTTAATAATCTAGGACCCGATGTTCCGTTGCATTTTACGGCCTTTCATCCTGATTATAAAATGACAGACAAACCAAGCACTCCGGCAAAGACACTACACTCAGCTCGCGAAACTGCTTTATCGCAAGGAATAAATTATTGTTACTTAGGAAATATCCACGATAAAGAAGGGCAGGCTACTTACTGCCCTAATTGCGGAAAGGCAATTATAAATAGAGACTGGCATTCGGTTTTATCAAACGAAATAATTAATCAAAGCTGTAATTATTGCGGATTTAGAATTGACGGATGTTTTTAGTTTATTTTTATTAAGTAAGATTTTTGCGGTTAACGCTTTTTTTAGTAATTTTAGCTGGTAAAATTATTTCTATAGAGGGATATGACAGAACAGGAATTTTTTGGGCTCATTAATTCGCGCGAAAGTATTGTAAGTATTATTGGCATTGATATCACCAGTATTCCATTGGCAGTAAAATTAGCCGAAAACGGTTTTAAAGTTAAACTTTTTTCGTGGGAAGGCGGAACAATAGTATTCCCCGGAAGTGATGAAATGTTTGCCGGACCTATCGGAACACAGCTGAATTACTTTGTTTCTACAGGAATTGTAACATTAACTACATCAAAAAAAAATGCTCAGCAAGCTCATATTTTTATTGTTTGCGAACCTCCTCAGCCGCATATACCAAACTACGATTTTATTGATAAAACAGATAATTTCCTTCGAAATTTATCAACAATGGGCAAACTTGTAATTTTCCATTTGCCGGGAAATCCTGATTTTGTAAAGACATATACACTTCCCGGGTTAGAAAATATCAAACCCGATATTTATTGGAACGTTGGAGTTGATTTCTATCTTTCGGCTATTGAAGGGAAAATATTCAAACCTGGCGGACAGATTGATTATATGCCTTTAATGTCTTTAAAAGGAATGACAAATTCGTGTTACCGAATTACCGAAAATTTGTATAATCAAATTGGGATTAATCTGCTTAAGCCAGTAAGAAATTAAAAATCCGGTTTAAACCGGATTTTTTTAAATCTTTTCAAGGTTCTTTTTTGTTTTTTGTATCTATATTTAATGGGCAGTATAAAGGACAAAATTTTACAAGTCCCGTTAACAAAGGAATAATCCCCAGCAAACCCCACCACGATTGAAATATTATTCCCGCTAATAAAATTCCTATCCCTGAAATTATTCTTATTTTTTTATCTGTGCCGCCTACATTGAAATTCATTTTTTACTCCTTTTTTTATTTGGTATAATGATTATAAAGCAAAAACGATTCATCTAAATAAATCTAAAAGGAATAACAGAGTTTATTTTAAAATAGTTTACTTTTTAAAACAGCAATATTTTTACAAAAAACTTATTTGACGGATTTTCTTACTGAATACTCTATAACTCTTTTACTCGTTCTTTCAATTCTGCCATTATTTTTTCAATATTTTCTGCAAAGTATTTTTCAGAAATTTTCATTTTCAATAATACTTTATTCTTGTTTTGTAATCTTATATTCGCCTTATCATTATCAACTATGATATTATTTATTTTTGACCAAAGAAGATTATCAGAATATTTGAAACCGCTTTGCAACCCATTTTTTGTGATATAGAATTTCCCAGAGTAATCAGAAAAAAGGATAGAAGATACTAAACCTACTGGAAATACAATAAAAAAAATCACTTCATCGTTTTTATAATTTATAAAATTTATATTAATAATGTTATTGCTAATCAAATATGCAAAGACTCCAATAATCAATGCCCATGCTAAAATACTAATAACCACATATGAGGGAGTATCAATATGTCTTTTCGGAATTTCCACAACTTCAGTTTGTTTTATCTCAGTCCTAAGTTTGTAATAATTAAAAAATTGAAAGGAATACAAAATAAGAAATAATGCCAGAATAAAATAAATGCCATACGGGAATTCAACATTTAAATATAAAACAAATAAGCCAATCATCAGATAGAAGATTATTTTTTCTAAAGTTATCATTTGATACTCAATTAGTTAAAAACAACATTGATTTTTGCAATCATTAAATAATTAAAAAAATATTTATCACGCCCACAACTTAAAAAAATAATACTTAAATGGAAAACAGTAAAAGAGGACTTATGAAGCTAATCTATCAAAATCCGTTTTATAAAACTTTTCGAGGGTAATCATTTTAAATCATTTGTAGATTATTTTAATATATCATTGGAATAAGTTTTTTTGTCCTTTTTTGATAATCTAAATATTTGCTTCCCATTTGTTCTTTCAAAAAATTTTCTTCGTTTCTTATCCGGTAAATGAAGCCAATTGAAACAGATATCATCATTAATAAAATAGATAACCAATTTGATAAAGATGTTGCAATCCCTAGAAAAATAATCAATTGTCCTAAATATCCGGGATGCCGAATAAATTTATATAACCCCGTTTCAATTAATTTGTGATTCTCAATTTTTGTGATAGTATAGGTAAATTGCTCTTTTAGTGTCAATATTGATTTAATTCTTATTATTAGTCCGATTATTACTAAAATTGAGCCGGTGGCAAAAAAAGTATCCCAGTTATAAATTCTGCCAATTTTTGTAGAAGCAATGCTAAAAGCAAGTGAATATCCAAGTGAAATGAAAAAAGAAAGTATCCAAACACTCATTTTGTCGCCTGATTTTATTATTTTCCGTTCAGGTCTTTTTCTCAAACTCATAAATATTTCAAAAAAACCATATAAAAAACTGAAAGAGAAAATTATTATTAATTTAGTATACATAGTTATGTGACTTCCTTAATTTAAACACAACTTTCAATATGAAATATTGTGTAATAACTTTAAAATATCAGTTAACTTTCAATAAGTTTTTATTAAAACAAAAATATTTATCACGCTCATAACTTAAAGAAATAATGCTTAAATGGAAAACAAGTGGTAAAAATTTTCAGTTTACTATTGTGATGCTGTAAAAACTGCGCTGTATGAATTAAATTACTTGTCATCTTCTTTTCAAACGGACTTGACATAAATATACTTGGCATCGCCGGGAGCATAAAAGTCTTCGAGAACAGCGCCTTCTGTATATCCGTTATTTACATAAAAAGCTCTTGTTGGTTCATACTGTCCTCGTCCCGAAGTTTCTGCGTAAACATTGTGCCCGCCCATTCCGGCAATTATTTTCTCAGTTTCCACGTTTAATATTTTCCCGATTCCTTTTCCCCGGAAATTTGAATGTACCGCAATCCAATAAAGATCAAAACTGTGTTTTGTTGCAGGAATAGGACCAAAGCAGGTATAGCCGACAATCTCGTTTTCAACTTCGGCAAACAGAAAAAAGTAGCCGCTTTCTATTCCTTTCGCCAGTCTTTCTTCAACAAGTTCGCGGGCAATTGAAATTTCATCTTCCGAAAAAAAACCGGTCGAACGGACAATCTCTTCAACTTTTAATTCGTCGCCGGAGAGCACATTTTCTCTGAATCTAATGTTTGATATAATCATTTAATTTCCGCTATTTATATTGACCTGAATGAAAACCTGACCACAGTCCCTTAAAAAAATGTCTTGCATTAACACCCAAAGACCTCACCATATAGCCGCCTTCCTGAACAACAAGAGTGGGAATTTCCAAAGCTCCTATCATTTTCCCGTTTTGCTCAAAATCTTCAGGCCTTAAATTCCAGGTTCCTGTAGGATCACCTTTTGCAGTATCAAGTCCAAGCGCAATTATCAGGTAATCAGGATTAAACTTTCTAATCTTTTGAACTGCTTGTGCCAGGGTGTTCCTGTATTTCTCACCATCAAGATGTTCCTGCAGAGGATAGTTAATGTTAAAACCCTTTCCTTCTTCCTCTCCTGTTTCTTCCTTGAATCCATTAAAATAAGGGTAGGCAAATTTTGGATGACCATGAATAGAAATTGTAAGCACATCTTTCCTTTTGTAAAAAATATTCTGCTGTCCGTTGCCGTGGTGATAATCGATATCAAGAATTGCGACTTTCCCTTTTTCGCTTAAAAAATTAGCTGCAACAGCTGCCGAGTTAAAATAACAGAATCCACCGAATGCTTTATGTTCAGCATGATGACCGGGAGGACGAACCAGCGAATAAGCAAGAGAAAATCCTTCAGCAAGTTTATCAGCTGCGGTTAATGTACAGTCAACAGCACGTTTGGCTGCAAAATAAGCATTTTGATTGATTGGTGTAAAAGTATCAATACAATAATATCCTGCGCGAATCGGAAGATCAACCGGGGGTCGTTTTCCATTCCTTATTGGAAAAACATAAGGATAAATAGACTTATTTGCTGGCACATTCTCGGATACTTTTTTCAGATATTTAACATATTCCGGGTTATGTACTTTCCTTATATAAAGTTCGCTGAACTTGTGCGCAGGTATCTGTCGGAAAATACCCATCGGCAAAATATCCTTCAGAATCGATTTAATTCTAACGGGGGACTCAACGTAACCCTTTTCACGTATGTGGTGTATATCGTGTTTATCATTAATAACAAGAATAATTTTACTTTCGCGGGAAATTCCTGATATTTTTTCAACCGAAACTTTTTTAATATATTTAAAAGGGCGCAGTTGAACCGGATCTTCTTTCACCGAATCCTTTACTTTTTTGATGTATTCCGGCGAACAAATTTCGCCGTATTTTCTTTCCAGTATAGCACCAATAATATTTTTCAGCTCTTTTTTTCTTAGCGGCTTTCCTGTCCCGAGATCGTCAAAAACCAGATGGGGAGGACATACATCTGTCTCAAATACTGGTGTTTCATATGCGGTGTTTATAATTGGACGTGCGCCATATGCCTCGTAAAATTTTAATCTGGCTGCATTTTGTTTAATTACTGATTTATCATTACAGATTGAAAGTGAATCCGGAAGACATTCAAAAAATATTCCAACAACACTTAATTGCCGCGCGGTTTCACGAATACTTTCGTAGAGAGCTCCTCCTATTCCTCTTCCGGTGCTACCTTTTTGAGCTGAAATGAAATCGAGATATGCAAACTTCAAATCTGGTGCATGATGAACAATTGCAAAACCTTTTACATTTCCCTGTGTGTCATCAGCAATAAACAATATTGATTTTAGCTGGTATTTTACCGGATTGCGTAATTGTTCGGAAATGTTTGTTATTTTTTCTTCGGCAAGCGCTTCAAACTGCTGCCTTAAAATTACCTGTATCTGCTTAATTATTTCTTTATTCTGCCTCGTATAATCATCGTATATCCTTCTGATTCTAAACAATTTTAATACCTCAATTCTTTATTTAATCCGGAAATATCTTCTACAATTCTTTTAATCATTTCAGTATAGTTTATTCCGGCAGTTTTGCAGGCTGCAACAAAACCGCTGTCCGGCGAAATGCAAGGATTCGCATTTATTTCAAGAATTTCGGGCTGCCCGTTTTTACGCACCCGGAAATCCACCCGTACATATCCGCAAAGATTAAACAGCTTCCAGCATTTCAAAGATAATTCAAAAAGCCGCGCGAATAAATCCTCATCCTCGTCAGATTTTCTAAAAATTCTTACGGTATTTTTACATTCAAATGAATTTTCATCCCATTTGGCTCTGTATCCTACAATTTTAGGTTTGCCGTCCGGGAAATCTATAAATTCAATTTCTGCCTGAGGAAGAACCTGCGGACCGTTTGGAGAAGCAAGAACGGAAATATTAAATTCGCGACCGTCAATAAATTCTTCCGCAAATAATTCACGTCCGCTAGCAGTATTTTGCCTAAAATGTTTTTTTAATGAAGTAAAATCTTTGAAAACCGATTCGCTGTCAAGCCCGACTGATGCGTCTTCCCAAACGGGTTTTATAATGCAAGGGAATGGGAAATCACCGTTTGAAGCAATAATCTTTTCTACTGAACTCCATTTCGGAGTCGGCAGACCTGCTTTTTCCAGATATTCTTTCGTGATTATTTTATTCGTTGTTATAAAAATTTCATCCGTTCCCGAGCCGGTGTAAGGAATTTTTAGATGATCGAGCAAAGCCGGAACGAAGTAAATAAATTTCCCGGTGGATTCGAAAGATTCGAAAAGATTAAATGCAAAAAGCGGATTTATGCTTTTCAGTTTATCGGATGTTTTTTGCAGATTAAGCGAAACGGGAATTGTTTCGGGAACGTATCCAAGTTCTTTAAGCGATGCGGAAACTGCATTTACCTGATCGAGAACGTCAAGCTCATCGGCTGAACTTTCTGCGCTCACTTCATTATGAAGGATTGCAACCTTTTTGCTTCCTTCCATTTAAATTTTTCCTGGAAAGAAATTATCACTTGAAACTCTTTCGAGCGCGCTGTTCATAATTCTGCGGATAAGTTCGGTATAAGTAATTCCGTAAAAATCGCAAATCATCGGAAGATCGGAATAATTGGGACGCAGTCCGGCGAGCGGATTGATTTCAATTATATTGGGTATCCCATTTGCATCAGAGCGAACATCAACTCTTCCCCCATCGCGGCAGCCAAGTCCTTTCCACGCATCGAGCGCAGTTTTTACGGCAAGTTTTGCTTCCGGGTCGTCAACCGGTTTGTAACTCACCCTGCCTTCCCAATTTTCTTTATTCTCAAAGGAATAAGCATATTGCTCCGCTTTATCGCTCAGTGTAATTTCCATAACTCCAACTGATTCGGCTTTATTATCTGTTCCGGTAATTCCAACAGTAAATTCGCGTCCGGGCAGATATGTTTCTAAAAGTACCGGCTGATTAAATTTTTTCAGAAGTTCTGTGCAGGTCTGTTTCAACTCAGCATTATCTTTTATATGCGACGATTTCGAAATTCCTTTCCCGGTTCCTTCGGCAATCGGTTTTGCAAAAAGAGGGAAGGGCAGTTTTACGTTTTCAATATCTTCGGGATTGTGAATTTCCATAAAATCTGCTGTGGGAATTCCGAGATCGCGGAAAACGCGTTTTGCCATTCCTTTTTGAAGAGAAACCGAAAGCACGAGCGGATCGGAAAAAACATAGGGAATATTAAATGCTTCCAGCAAAGCGGGAACCTGGGCTTCGCGGCTCAATCCGTAAAGCCCTTCGGCAATATTAAAAACTATATCCCATCTTTTTCCCGAAGCAAGGTTTTTTGTAAGATTCCAAATATTCCCGATTTTTTCGGTTTCGTATCCCAAAGTTTTAAGGGTGGAATCGATACTGTTTATAGTGTCGGGATGATCAAATTCGGCAGTTTCCTCTTCCCCGAACCCGAGATCGAGATAATCCTGCCGAAGGTCGTAAGTAATACCAATTAACATTAAACTGATTTCCTCATCATTTATTCAACCGGATCGGGATATTTATAAACATTTCCTTCAAAATTCCGGAGTAAAATATTATCGGCAGTATGCCCCACAACAGAATCAAGCAGAATAGGAATTTTTCCGCCGCCTCCAGGTGCGTCGATAACATAATGAGGAATAGCGTATCCTGTAGTAAATCCGCGCAGACCAGCAATAATTTCCAGCCCCTTTGCTACGCTTGTCCGGAAATGCGAACTTCCGGCTACAGGGTCGCACTGGTACAAATAATAAGGTTTAACCCTGATTTTCAAAAGACCCTGGAAAAGATTTTTCATTGTTTCAACGTTATCGTTTATACCTTTTAGCAAAACGGTCTGGCTTCCCAAAGGAATTCCGGCATTTGCAAGTTTGCTGCAGGATTCATTCACTTCGGGCGTTAACTCGTCAGGGTGCGTAAAATGTATGCTCATCCAAACAGGATGGTATTTTTTTATGATTTTTAATAATCCGGAAGTAATCCTTTGCGGAAGAACAACCGGAACTTTCGATCCTATTCTAATAAATTCCACGTGCGGAATAGCGCGAAGTCTGGAAAGCAGCCACTCTAATTTCTCATCGCTTAATGTAAGCGGGTCGCCGCCGGATAGAAGCACATCGCGTATTTCAGTGTGCTTGCGAATATATTCAAGTGCTCCTTCCCATTGATTTAAGCTGAAACGGTATTCTCCACCCCGGTTTCCAACCATTCGCGAGCGTGTGCAGTACCGGCAGTAAACCGAGCAAAATCCAGTAACAAGAAACAAAACACGGTCTGGATATCTGTGTACAAGTCCCGGAACCGGCGAATCGGCATCTTCGTGCAGCGGGTCGTCTGCTTCTCCGTATGATAAAATATTTTCTTCCTTTACTTTAATTACAGTCCTTCTTAAAGGCTGGTTCGGATCATCTGTATCCAGCAGACTGGCGTAATAAGGCGTAACAGAACTAGGCAGTGGTCCCGAATGACCGGCTATTGCTTCAAGCTCGTTGTTTGAAAGATTAAGAATTCTTTTCAGTCCGTTAAGGTCTTTAATTCTGTTTTGAAGCTGCCAATGCCAATTATTCCATTGCGCATCGGTTATTTCGGGATAGTAATTTTTCCTGAATTCCAAAGTTTTAGTACCGCAGACATACTGCTTAGGAATTACTGAAGATGGTCTTTTTTTGATAAATGTCAGATTTGAGCTGGAAGTAAAACTTCTTATTCCGGGGAGGGTAGGAATTTTCGAAGATACTGTTGAGTCAGTAAGGATGGATTCGGGGTCAACAGGTACTTCAATAAGGTTTGATACCTCGTGAAGCATAGAAGGAGGTTCTTCTTTTCCTTCTGCTAATATGTTAGGTTTCATTTTATTTAACGACCTTTCCTTGAAATTTGTTTTTGTTTAGTTAATTAAATTATTACGAAACTTTTATAATAAATTGCGCATAATTTCACTATTTATTTTCGATTTGTCAACATAAAAGTTAAATGATTTTAAAATTATTTTTTTCTAATAATAGTAAAATTTTCTGAGATTTTTATGACTGCAGGAATGTATTGTTTAATTCTTTAATGAATCTCCCCGCCGCAAGCAGCGGGGTATCTGTCACACTCTAGAATAGTGTGAGTTGGTTTGTCTTGTGTAATATTTTATATTCACTTTCAAGCCCTTGTTCTCTGACATATTTTGATATCGTATTTTCATCTCCGAACTTACTTACTGTGTTCACAAAATAACCATCAGTCCAGTGTTCTCCTCCCCAGAGTTGTTTCTTTACTTCTGGATGTTGTTTGAATATCTCTCGTGCTGTTATGCTCTTGATAATTGTTATTATTTTCGTTGAACTGTAAGTCGGAACCGATTGAACCAGAAAATGAACGTGATTTGTATCTGTTCCTATTTCAAGAAAATTTACTTGATATCTCTTTGCAATTTCAAGGCACGTTTCTTTTAATATTTCATCAACCTTGGGACTGAAAACCACTCTGCGATATTTCGCAGGGCATACAAAATGATATAACAACACTGATACATTATGCGCTTTGTGTATATATTTGCTTTCTGACATACACAAATTTACTCTTTTTTCGCCGCAAGCGGCGGGGAATTTACCCTAAGTCAATGAATCTCCCCGCCGCAAGCAGCGGGGTATCTAGTTGATAGTCTCTTTTACAAAAAGTTGTAACTCTCGACGCAAGCGTCGGAGAATTAGACATTAAAGGAAAGCACAAAACAATAATTTTAGAAAACGAAAAAAATGAAAACTTTGGTGGATTATTTTTCATTGCTTAATTTTTTGCTAAAAGCCACCTTAATGCCTCGGAATAATTGTTGTTGTAAAAATACTTTATCGCACAGAACCGGCTGTTAGCTTTTGAAGCTTGAATCAAATCTTCATCTTCTCCCGGTTTTTCAAGCAGAATGGCAATGCTGTCAGTATTTCTGAAACCGAACTGTTCCATTTCTGCCCCGGAAGCATAAATCTTATTTGTTCCTTTTTGTGTTATTGTTTCGGAATGATCAATTATAAATTTGCAGCAATTGTTCTTGCGTGCAAGTTTAACAGCTTCTTTTGAATATTTCTCAGCAAACTGGAAATTTAACCTGCCTTTTGTTTTAACAACAACAATATTTTTATCATTCATAAAGTCTAATGTATAAATCACTTATTTCAATCCTGTTTTTTTCAATAACACAATTTAAATAGAAACTTTTTTATGAACTAATTAAAAATAAGCATTAACTTATTGAACATCGAGAAGATTAGTTTATTCGAAGGCGTGTTTAAAACAAAAAACCCCCGACGGATGCCGGGGGTTCGAAAAAATCAAAATAGATTTATATTATCTAACAAGTCTTACTTCCGATGCCTGAAGACCTTTTGTGCCTTGAGTAATCGAAAATTCAACTTTATCGTTTTCTTCTAAAGATTTGTAGCCATCACCGACAATTGATTTAAAATGGACGAAGATATCTTCGCCGCCAGCTTGAGAAATAAAACCAAATCCTTTTGTGCTGTTAAACCATTTAACAGATCCTTGTTTGCGCTCTGCCATAACAGTGCTCCTTTTTGTAATAAATTGTTTTTAATTGTGACAGAGATCTGAAATTTACTGGTAAGTTTTGAATTGCTTCTACTTCTACATCATTCCCCAAAAGGGGTTATTTCTAAAGATACTGCCTTAACGCTGCTAACTTAGTCAAAATAAAGTTGTAAACCTAATTTTATTTTTATTGGATAAATATTTGCACTGGTTTTCTGAAATATTTTTCTCGCAAATGCTTTGAATCTAATAAATGTTAGTATTTTCAACACTGTTTTCGCGTCTTTCAGAAAAAGATCGAAAAGTTGATTACCAATAATATTTGGCGGATTTTTATTATTTTTCGGATAGTATTAAAAGGAGATTTTGTGGACACAGTATCTTTATTAATCATCGGACTTGCAGCAGGAATAATGAGCGGACTTGTTGGAATTGGAGGGGGGGTTATTGTAATTCCCGCACTTATAATGTTTATGGGTTATTCACAGCATCAGGCACAAGGTACTTCGCTAGGTTTGCTTTTGCCTCCGATAGGAATTCTTGCGGTAATGAATTATTACAAAGCCGGCTTTGTAAATGTAAAAGCTGCGTTAATTATGTGCATAACTTTTATAATCGGCAGTTACCTCGCTTCTTTATTTGCCGTAACTTTACCTGAAATAGTTGTAAAAAGAATTTTTGCTGTATTTCTTATTGCTTATTCTATAAACTTATTCCTAAGTAAATAAATATTGTTTTATATATCAAATATAAAAGCTGTATTTAATAAATAAAGATTTAAGTGAATTAAAAATATTTTTTTTGACTAAATCAATTTATTTTAAATCTGTTTATCAGCTCCTGTAAATTACCAGTAAGTTCCTTTAACTCTGCAACCGCATTTGTAACCTGCGCGGCTCTTTCGGCATTGTCTTTCGATACATTATTAATCATTTCAATACTGTTATCAATATGTTCGGCTGTTGCTGAATTTTCCTCATTTGCAAGAGCTACCTGTTCGATAACCTGCGAAACCTGCGAAACGGAATTAATTATCTGGTCGAGGGATTTACCGGCAAGCTCTGCGGAATTTTTGCCTTTATTTACTTTTACGAGACCTTGCGAAATCGAATCAACAGCTCCAACTGATTCTTCTTGTATCTGCTTTATCATCGAAGCAATGTTTTTTGTTGCCGACGATGTTCTGTCCGATAATTTTTGAACTTCATCAGCTACTACAGCAAAACCGCGTCCGTGCTCACCGGCGCGCGCAGCTTCAATTGCGGCATTTAAGGCAAGCAGATTTGTCTGGTCAGCTATATCCTGAATAAGCTCAATTATCTGGCTTATTTCGTTGCTGCTTTCACCAAGTTTTTTAATTGTATCGGAAGCACTGATAATTACTTCGCTTATTTCATTCATTCCATCAATTGTTTGCTTTACAATTTCTCCCCCCTGTTCGGCAATTTTTTTTGCTTCAACAGATGCGCGCGCAGCCATTTCGGAATTTTTACTGCTTTCAAGAATATTTGCCGTCATTTCGGTTACTGCTGCCACAACCTCTTCGGAACGCGCGCTTTGTTCATTTGTTCCTTCAAGAATTTTTTCTGCTGTTATATTTATATGGTCGCTTGCGTTTGCTGTAGATTCAATCGCTTCGCTCAGATTAAGAATAATTTGGCGCAGATTATTAACAGTAATATTAAATCCGGTGAACAATCGCGAAAAGCTGTCTTCCGAATCAACTTTTATATTTACGTTCAAATTTCCTTCAGCAAATTCATTCATTTCCGAAAGAAGAAGATTAAATCCGTTTTTAAGATAATCCTGCTGTTTTTGAAGCGACGTTTTAATTTCTTCATCTTTAATTCTGGCTTCTTCGGCAAGCCTGGTTTTTTCTTCTTCTGCTTCTTTGCTATGCTTAATTTCCATTGCCAGCTTATTGTTTATCTCTTCAAGCGATTTCCGTTTTTCTTTTGCTCTTTCAACTATTTTGTAAATAATTCCGGCAATTATTAAAAATATTAAAGTTCGGAACCACCAAGTTGACCAAAATGGGGGTGAAATAATTATTTTAAGACTTGTTCCTGTTTCATTCCAAATACCGTCGTTATTTGAAGCTTTAACTTTAAAAGTATATTCTCCAGGATCTAGATTTGTATATGATGCTGTCCGGTTCGACCCTACATAATTCCAGTCGCTGTCAAAACCTTCCATCATATAGGCATATTCATTTTTATCAGAAGCCCTGAAATTTAGAGCTGTAAACGATAACGAAAAAACAGATTCTTTATATGAAAGCTCAACTTCCGATGTTTCGCTTATGTTTTTCTCGAGTTGCGAATCGGGGTCGCCGGGTATAACCGATTTATTAAATATCTGAAAATCAGTTACAACCACAGGCGGAATAAAAGTATTATCCTTAACTTGGGAAGGATCGAAAATATCAAATCCATTAACTCCGCCAAAAAGGAGTTTTCCGCTTCGCATTTTATAAAAACTGTTAATTACATATTCATTTCCTTGAATTCCATCGATTTTTGTAAAATTTTTAAACTTGTTTTTCGAAACACTGAAACGCGATAATCCTTTGTTTGTACTTATCCATAAATTACCGCTGTTATCCGGTTGAATTCCTCTTATTGAGTTATTCGGAAGACCGTCCGGTTCATACCACTTTTGAATCTGGTTGCTGCTTCGGTCAATTTTGTTTATTCCGTTTAAAGTACCAACCCAAATCACCGATGGACTTTCTTCGTAAATTGCAAGAACAAATCCGGTTGATAATCCTTTCGGATTGTTTGGATCTGCTGAATAATTAATTGCTTTTTCTGTATTAGGATTAAAAACGCTTAATCCTTGGGTTGTCCCAACAAGAATATTATCCTTGCTATCAACCAACAGCACTTCGGTATGATCAATTGCCAAACCAGCATTCGCTTTAGTATATGTTCTAAATTCCTCCTTTGTCGGATCAAACCTGATTAAGCCGTCTGTTGACGAAAGCCACAAAATTCCCTTGCTGTCTTCATCAATGTCAAAAATGTTTTGACTGCTTATTGAAGAATTCTCTTTTGTGTATGATTTAAATGACTTCGAATTCGGATTGAACAAGCTTATTCCGCCATCCCACGACCCTACCCATATGTTTTCTCTTTTGTCGATATAAACCGTTAGTAAGGCATCCCGGTTTAAGTTTGTTGTTGATGTATTATAGTGAGTGAATTCGTTTGTCCTTATATTAAATAAATTGAGCCCTCCTCCGTCGGTTGCTAACCATATGTTTCCGTCTTTATCCTCTGCAAAATCTCTTACTGTATTGTTTGAAAGGCTGCGCAGATTGCCGGCAAGTTTTCGGTACGACACAAAAGCCTGATTCGTGATATTCATATAATTTATTCCGCCGGTAAAGGTACCAAACCACAAATCGCCCGACTTGTCTTTTAATATGGAATATATGGAATTATTATTCGGACTGCTGTTGTCGTCAGGATTGTTCTGATATCTTTTAAACGAGCTTTTTGCATTTGGCAGGAAATTGATACCGCCGTTATCTGTTCCAATCCATAAACCGTTTTCGTCGGGATACAGACTTAATATAAGATTGCTGCTTAAACTGGTTCTGTCCGAAGGATCATTTGAAAACACTTTAAGCTTTTTACCTGCAATATCTCTAAAATTCATATAAGCAAGTCCGCGTCCGTAAGTGCCAACCCAAAGTATGCCGTTTTTATCTTCTTTAATTGATCTTATTTCATAATTCTGTATATTTTCTGATCCAGCAATATCCAGCGAAAAATGCTGGCGCGAATTGCTTCCCGGATCTAAAAGATATAATCCGTTAGTAATTGTTCCAACCCAAATACGATAATGAGAATCGATATAAACATATTTAGAGTTTATCTTATTTATTTCAATAAATTTATTGTTCTGTCTATCTAATTTAATCAACCCTTTATTCGAAGAAATCCAGAGATCATTATTTTTATCCGCTTGAATTGCTCCAATCTCACCTTCGTTTATTCCCTCGGGTATATTAGGCTTGTTTAAGAAGGAAAAAAATTTATTTCTGTTTCTGTCGTAATAGCATAATCCCTGATTTGTTCCTATCCAAATCAAACCATCTTTATCTTCATACAGACTTGTAACAGAATTACTTTTAAGCGAGTTTGAATCTTTTAGATCTGGTTTAAATATTGTAAATCCGTATCCGTCATACCGGTTTAAACCGTCGAAAGTGCCAAACCACAAAAATCCGTATTTATCCTGCAGAATTGACATTACATTTGACTGAGAGAGGCCATTGTCGGTTGTGATATGAGTAAACTTTATATTGCTTTGCTGGGCAATTAAGCTTGATATTATGGTAAGCAGCAGCAAAATTTTCCGCATCTTATTTATTCTCCGGTATTTTTTTCTTTCTTATATTCTACAGTATAATCGAAAAAAATCCTACTTTTTTTATTGAGCAAATAGTTAAATAATTCGGAGTTTAATTTATTGACGAAAACGATATACAAGTAATTAAATCTTGCAAAATATTTTTCATTTGTTTAAATTTGAAATCTATTTTTTTATTAAACACTAAAAGGCGGTGAATTAAAGTGGTCGGCATTACACTTCAAGAAAGTGAAAATATCGATAGAGCTCTTAAACGCTTCAAAAAAAAATATGAAAGATCGGGTATTCTTAAAGAATATAAAAAAAGAACTTTCTATACAAAGCCTTCTGTTGAGAAAAGAATGAACGAGATTAAGGCTAAGAGAAGAGCTTCTAAAGAAAACAGACACGACTGATTTTACCCCCGATTCGGGGGTTTTTTTATTTTTTATAATGGTATTTCAAAAAGTGAGTAGTAATTTTCTCAAATGCTTCATCAACTGTATCACAAAAATCAAATAATTGAAAATCTGTTTTGTCTATCATTCCTTGTTCCATCAACGCATCAAAATTGATAATTTTATTCCAATACTCCTTACCATATATTATAACTTTCATATGTTTCTTAATTTTTCCAGTCTGACGTAAAGTAAGAACTTCCATAAGTTCATCCAGTGTACCGAAGCCGCCGGGAAAAGTTACAAGTGCCTTTGCTAAATCTACAAACCAAAGTTTACGCATAAAGAAATAATGAAATTCAAATGCGTTTTCGGGCTTTACATATTTATTTACAAATTGCTCGAAGGGGAGACTTATATTCAATCCGATACTTGAACCTCCTGCCTGAGCGGCACCTTTATTTGCTGCTTCCATTATGCCGGGTCCGCCGCCGCTGCAAACTACAAAACGTTTATACTCCGATTTCAATTCAGCTGACCATTTAGTTAATTTTGCTGATAGTTCAACAGCTTCTTCGTAATACTTCGACATATAAAGCGCTTTTTCTGCCGAAGCAATCATTTCTTTACTCTTAGACGTAGGTTTTAATGCTTCTTTTTTTACCTTTTCCAGATTTTCTTCGGCTTCTTTTTTGGATTTTATTCTGGCTGACCCGAAAAAAACAACCGTATCTGTAATTTTATTTTTCTGAAAACGGGATTGCGGTTCATAAAATTCCGCAAGCATTCTTATTGTTCTTGCTTGGGGTGAATTCAGAAAATCAAGATTTTTATAGGCTTTTTGCGGGGTACTTATTTTTTTCATTAAAACTCCGGACATTTTTCAAAAAAAGAATGGTAAGTTTAGTTATTTTTCGCAACAATAAACAGATAAAAAATTAAATCATCAATACGGATGTAGTAATTTGAAAATTATAGAATTTCTTCTACTTGCTTTTTTTTGTTTTTGTATTTATTCTCAAACTAATTTTTCGAATGATAAAAAGATTGCTGAAATACTTTCTAGATTACCTGAAAAAAACAACCGTGCTATCCTAATTTTTGATCCGGAAACTAAAGACACTATTTATAAAGAAAATATCTTCAAACAGCTTATTCCTGCTTCTAACACCAAAATATTTACAACAGCCGCTGTTTATCATTATTTCGGAAAAAACTATTCTATTAATACTCAAATAAGAGGAAACGAAATAAATAAAGGCGATTCGGTTTTAAAAGGAAATTTATATTTTAAGGGCTACGGAAATGGAATTTTCACAACAGAAAAACTTGATGCCTTGATTAACGATTTCTTTAAAACTGGCATAAAAATAATTGAGGGTAATATTATTGGAGACGATACATTTTTTGATTCACTTTATTCAAGAAAAGACTGGATTGAAGAGGAAAGATCAATGTTGTCGCTCCCGCCGGTTTCGGCTCTAAATTTAAATAGAAATGAAGTAATTATTACGCTTGAACCCGACAGATATACCGGCAAGGTAAAAATATCCGCAAAACCCGAAGGGAATTTTATAAGAATTATTAATAAGCTAAAATTGTCAGGAGCAAAATCGAAACCAAAAATTACTGCTGTTTTTAAAGATGGTGTGTTAGAAATTTCTGTCGCGGGCAGCTATAGGAAACAAAGCCGTTCCCGCAGTTATTCGATTTATGTTAGCTCACCACCATTGTTTGCTTCTGCTTATTTATATCATAAATTAATCAAGCTTGGAATTAAAATATACGGAATTCCTGCAATTGGAGAAACACCCCAAAATACAGTTGTTTACGCAGAGGATAAATTGCCTGTAAAAGAAATGCTTAGTATAATAAACAAACGAAGCAATAACTTTCTTGCCGAATGCCTCTTTAAAATTATTGGCGCCGAATTTGTTGGCGGAAAGGGAAATTCTTTTTACTCTGCACAGGCAATTAACAGTATGATTGAAGACCTTGATTTATCAGGGGGAACCTCGCTTGTTGACGGATCTGGTATTTCGAGAGGAAACTTGACTACTGCAGCTTCAATAGGCGGTATTTTAGAAAATATTTATTTCAACGATTCAATTTACAAGGATTTCTATAGCACTCTATCTGTTGCCGGAAACGACGGAACACTTGCAGATCGCAAAAACAACAGAAAGTACAATTACAAATTTCATGGTAAAACCGGAACTTTGCGCGGGGTATCATCTTTATCCGGTTATCTTTCAACCGAAAAGGGAAATGAACTGATAATTAGTATTATTTTTAATTTTACTAAAGGAAGTTCGGAACTTTACAAAAGCACGGAAGATCAGATAATTGAATATCTTGCTGAAAGTAAATAAAAAACCCCGGGTAATTTTCCGGGGTTCTAAACTTAAGGATTAACATTTGAAGGACTTGGCGGAGCAACCGGTGCCGATGTAGGCGCTTGCCGCTTGCTTTGCTGAATTATACTTTCAGCATCCTGTCCTTTTGATTCGGGATGAACAAGAAAAAGATTTATTGCCAAGGCTAAAACTACTAATAGTCCGCCAAGCCACCATGTAACTTTGCTTAAAATATCTGCAGTTCTTCTTGCACCAAACATTGTTCCCATACTTGTACCGCTTATTGCTCCCGAAAGACCGCCGCCTTTGCTAGATTGCAGCAGAACAACAATCACTAAAACAATTGCGATTAAAACTGATAGTGATACTAATAAAGTATATAACGACATTTTTTTCTCCTGTAAAAACGTAGCGAGGGAGGGATTTGAACCCCCGACACGTGGATTATGATTCCACTGCTCTGACCTACTGAGCTACCTCGCCAAAATTTATAAAAACGAACACATAATATAATATCTCTCGCAAATAACTTCAAGTAATTTAATTATCTTATTGTCAAACTTTATTTTATCAGTTTACAGAATTAAAACGGCGGCGTAAAAGATATATAAATACCGGAGATCCTAAAATAGCTGTAACAGCGCCGACAGGAAGCTCCGAAGGAGCAATTACCGTCCGTCCTATTGTATCGGCAATAACCAGATATGCTGCCCCTAAAAAGAAGGATGCCGGAATAATAATTCTGTTATCCAGTCCGAAAATAAGACGGCAAATATGCGGAATTAAAAGCCCTACAAACCCGATTATTCCGCTTACTGAAACAATAGATCCTATCATTGCGCTTACAATTATGTAGGAAACATTAACCAGGATTTTCGTATTTACACCAAGCCTTTTAGCGCTGGTTGTGCCCATAGCCAGCACATTAAATTTTTGTCCGTTTAGTATTAAAAACCCTGATGTTATTATTACAACCGGGGCTACATAATATATAGAATCATTTTGTGCTAACGATAAATTTCCTATCAGCCAGAATACTGCACTTCGCAATGTACTGTCTAAGAAAGTTACTAAAACAAGCAAAATTGCCGAGAAAAAAGCACCAACCATAACCCCTGTAAGAAGTAAAACATTCGATTCCAATTCACCGAATCGTTTTCCTAAAATAAAAACAAGAAAAACAACCATACACGATCCGGCAAATGCTAATGCCTGAGTTCCTATAAATGATAAACCAAGTAAAAGGGAAAAAACTGCTCCAAATGCTCCGCCGCTGGAAATTCCCAAAATATAAGGTTCTGCCAAGGGATTCATTAAAATTGCCTGAAATACTGCCCCGGCAACAGATAAACCTCCCCCGACTAAAAAAGCTAATATAATGCGAGGAAGTCTGATTTCATAAATTATTTTTACCGCAGCAGAATTACTGTTTCCCAGAAAGATATTAATTATTTCTGTAAAGTCAATTTCTGCAGATCCGAATCCAAGACAAAAAATACTTGTACCAAGTGAAAGCAGAAAAAGAAGAATAATCTTAAATAAATAAGACTTTGTGTTTAATTTTTTAAATTCTCCCACAAAATATCCAATAATTCTTTTATTCCCTGCTGCGAAGCTGATGAAAACGGAATTACTTTGCCATCGTATTTGCTGAATTTAATTTTTGTAATTTTTTTCAGCTCAGAAGCTTCAATCAAATCTGTTTTCGATATAGCAACAATTTTCTTTTTTGCGGCAAGAACCGGACTGTAACTTTCCAATTCGTTGATTAACGTTTTATATGTCTTTTTATAATCTTTTTCCATTACATCAATCAGAATAAGTAATATTTTTGTCCTCTCGATATGTTTAAGAAATTTTATTCCAAGCCCTTTTCCTTCGTGGGCTCCTTCAATAATACCTGGAATATCAGCCACCACAAAGCTTTTCTCGTCTGCATATTTTACAATACCCAGATTTGGCTCGAGGGTTGTAAACGGATAATCTGCTATTTTTGGTTTAGCGGCAGATATTACGCTTATAAGTGTAGATTTTCCGGCATTAGGAAATCCAACAAGTCCCACGTCGGCTAAAAGTTTAAGTTCAAGATAAATATCTACCGACTCGCCAGGTATACCGGGCTGTGCATAACGCGGAGCTTGATTTGTTGGAGTTGCAAAATTGGAATTTCCTTTCCCGCCTTTTCCGCCTCTTACTACAGTAAATTTTTTACCGGCTTTATCCAGATCGCAAATTATTTCTTTTGTCTCTAGGTTTCGTATTACAGTGCCTACAGGAACTTTAATTAATAAGTCTGCACCGCTTTTCCCATCTTTAAGTGAATTTGCACCTTTATCGCCGCTTTCTGCCTTATACTCTCTTTTGTAACGAAAATCAAGCAGCGTCAATAAATTGTCATCGGCTGTAAAAACAACATTTCCGCCGTTTCCGCCGTTTCCGCCGGCTGGTCCGCCTTTGGGAACATATTTTTCTCGGCGGAATGCAACAGCTCCGCTCCCGCCGTCTCCGGCAGTAACCGTAATTTCACAATAATCTATAAACATTAATTTTTATCAGATAAAATATTCATTAACTAGTTTTTTAAATAAATCAACTTCTCTCTGCGAAGTGTCAAGCCTGTGCTGCCCCGCAATCATATCAATCAAAGTATGAGCTTCGCCGGGACTCGGACATTCTGCTAAAAGATCAATTGCTCCTGCAAAATCATCCATATCATTATCAAATATTACTTCAAGTATTTTGTTAATACGTTTATCCAAAACAAGTTTTGAAGCTTTTAATCTTCGCTCTACCGGACCGTTTGAAGTAAACTTTAATTTTCTAACAGGTGCTTTTTCTTCTTGTTTTGGTCCGGGACTGAAAAATCTGATTTCTGTCTTTTCTTCTTCGTCTTCCGGCAGAACAAATTTCAGCTTTTGATTACTTACGGGTCTGCTTTCGGTAACATTTGTTTTAACAGGATTAATTGGCGGAATGGGACTATTCTTAAAAGTTTCAGGTTCGTTATGCTGCTTTGAAGCTGCTGTTTCCTTCGGCAGATCCGGCAATTTGGAAATTAGTCCTTGCTGGGCTGATATTTCATCGCTTATATTTCCGAAAATTTTCTCCTTCAATTCCGAAATTGAATGCATTTTAGCTTTCTTTTCTTCACTTTCGGGATTTTTTTTCAAACCTTGGTTATCATGCTGGGTTGCAGATAATCTAAACTCGGTTTGCTTTTCCTTTATTTCGTCTTTATCATCAACAATATTTTTATTTTCCAATTCGAATTGAGATGGAACTGAGATTTGAGGTTCGTTTAATGTTTTTTCATCAGTCTGTAAAATTGAATGAAAAGATTTATTTATTTCTTCCTCATAAGGTTTTGATAAAAACTCAGTTTCCTGAGATTTTTTATCGGTAACTTCAGCGGGTTTAATCTCCTCGAACATTGTATCTATTTTTGAAGCCGGTGCTTTTTGCTCAGTCTTTACAATTTCAGCTTTTTCTTCTGAATCAGGATGTTTTATATCATCTTGCGAAGCATTTACTGTCTTATTTTCAATTTCAACTTCTTTATGTTCATTATGTGATATAAAATCGCGTATAGTATTCTCAGAAACAGGAATAAATTCTTCAAAGATATCATCGATGGATTTTGTTGAATCTTCTGAGTGTATTGCAGATTTCTCCACCTTATCAGCATTTTGCAAGATAGTATCTAAATTTTCTTCCAAAACAGATTCAGTTTCAGAAATGTTTAATTTCTCAGCAGGAATCTCAGGTTCATCTTCAGTATCTTTTGCAGAAAGAATACTTTCCGTTTTGATTTCTGGAATTTTCACCTTATCTGCAGTAACCTCTTCAACAATATGTTCTATTTTCAATTCAGTTTTCTCGAACTCAGGAGCAGGCTCTGAAACTTCATCAACAACAAGATTAACCGGTTCAATGGTTTTTTCTTTATTATTCTCTACTGGTTCACTTTCGGGTAAAACTATTTTTTCAATTTCTGCGGATTCCTCTATCTCAGCTTTATTGTCTGTGTTTTCTGTCTTCAAAGGCGCATCGATTGATATTTTCGGTCTTTCCTGAATAATTTCATCTTCAATTTTCTCTTCTACCGGAGCATTGGTTTTCATTTCAGCAACAAGCTCAAGAACCTTTTCACCGGCTGTTTCGTCATCAACTGGAACAACAGGTTCAACTGGTTTTTCTGGAACCACGTCTTCAATTTTTACAATTCCAACTGCCGATTCGCTGAATAATATTCTAACAATATCCTCAATTTTCAGATTCCCTTTTTCTTCGCGTTTTCTGAAATCATCAATTCTTTTTTCGAACTTTGGCTGTCCTAACTCGTGAAAATAAATCTGCACCGCATTAATTGGAACAATTGCTTTGTCTACAGAACCGATATTAAAAAAATCACCTATTGAAACCAACATATTGCTTATTAACGCCGAGCTGCTTTTTTTGAAAGTATTCTGCTGAATTTTTATAAGAAGGTCTTCAAAATCTTCTGCAGAAACTGTTAAAACTCTTTTTTTACTGAAGTAATTCTGAAAAACACTGTTTATGTAGTCGTAGTAATAAAGATAATTAAGAGATTGCTGTATTTCCGCAACTGGCATTTCAGATGCATCACCAAAAACAAATTTCAATAAAGTTGTTTTTGGCTGAATAAGAAAATTCATATTAAAGTTAGAAGCTTTTTGTGCCGTTTCCGAAAGAAAATCCGAAGAAAACTTTTTATCCCGTTTTATAATTTCAGCCATTTTAATAAACAATTCGTTTATTTCTCTTCCTGAATAGCTGAAAACAGAATCACGCGTAATCTTTTTTCTATCGTTATAAATGATATAATCAATTTCGGCAGAAATATAACGTAATACTGCAGGATGCAGATTTGCCGCAGCCAATTCACCATAGGTTAAAAAATTCCCAAGCTTTTTAATTCTGCTTGCGTTAAATCCATCAATATATTTTAGTTCTTTTTCAAACATGTTTTATACTATAATTTTAAAACGTTACCCAAAAAATAAGAATGTTTGCATAAATAAAAAATCCCGATTAAAAATAACCGGGATTTTATTATTAAATACTGCTTAATCTGTTAACTTCGACACAATTTTAGATACTAAAAATTCTCTGTTCATTCTAGCAATGTTCGATATTGAAATACCTTTGGGGCATTCTGCTTCGCAGGCATAAGTATTTGTGCAGGCTCCAAAACCAAGTTCGTCCATTTTTGCTACCATTGCTTCTACACGCTGATGTCTTTCTGCTTGTCCTTGAGGAAGCAGTGCAAGTTGAGAAATTTTTGCACTCATAAAAAGCATTGCCGAGGCATTTTTACATGCTGCAACGCAAGCTCCGCATCCAATGCAGGCTGCTGCATCAAAAGCTTCAGCTGCAATGTCTCTTGGTATGGGAATAGCGTTTGCATCGGGTACGCCTCCGGTATTAACCGAAACATATCCGCCTGCATACATAATTTTGTCGAAAGCAGAACGGTCAACTATAAGATCACGCAAAACCGGAAATGCTTTAGCACGAAAAGGCTCTATATATATTGTTTCTCCGTCCTTGAAGTTACGCATGTGAAGCTGACAAGTTGCAACGCGTGGAACTGGTCCGTGCGGATGACCGTTAATTACAAGTCCGCAGGTTCCGCAAATACCTTCACGGCAGTCGCTTTCAAAAGCTACAGGATCTTTACCTTCTCTTTCAAGCCCGTCGTTCAGCTCATCAAGCATTTCCAAAAATGAAGCATCGGGAGAAACAGTAACTTTGTGTGTTTCGAAACTACCCGGAGCATTTGTACCGGCTTGTTTCCAAATTTTTAAAGTCAGATTTAATTTATTTTCGCTCATTACTTGTAACTCCTTGTAGCTAATTTCACATAATCAAATTTCAGCTCTTCTTTGTGAAGGTTCCATTTACCATTTTTTTCGAATTCCCATGCTCCAACATAAGCAAAGTTTTCATCATCGCGTTTTGCTTCGCCTTCTTCAGTCTGATATTCCTCGCGGAAATGTCCGCCGCAGCTTTCTTTTCTGTGAAGAGCATCAACAGCCATTAATTCACCTAATTCCAAATAATCGGCAACTCTGCCGGCTCTTTCAAGATTTTGGTTAAGTTCATCAGCTTTGCCAACAACTTTAACATCTTTCCAGAATTCTTCGCGAAGTTCGCTTATCTCTTTTATTGCTTCTTTAAGACCCTTTTCATTTCTTGCCATTCCTACTTTATTCCACATTATTCTGCCAAGCTTTTTGTGAATCTGGTCAACGGTTTGTTTTCCGTTTATAGAAAGCAATCTGTTAGTAATATTGTTAACATCTTTTTCAACTTTGGCAAATTCTTCATTCGAATTTTTTAATCCATCTGGTTTATTTTCGGCAAGATAATTACCTATTGTATAAGGTATTACAAAATATCCGTCGGCAAGACCTTGCATAAGTGCACTCGCCCCTAGTCTGTTTGCACCATGGTCTGAAAAGTTTGCTTCGCCAAGAACAAATAATCCTGGAATAGTGCTCATCAAATTGTAATCTACCCAAAGACCGCCCATAGTATAATGCGGAGCAGGATAAATCATCATAGGAGTTTCGTAAGGATGTTCACCCGTAATAGTTTCATAAATTTCAAACAAGTTGCCATATCTGTCTTCAATAACGTGTTTGCCTAATCTCTTTATTGCATCAGAAAAATCGAGATAAACTGCTTCACCGCCTTTTACTCCGCGTCCGTCATCAAATGCTTCTTTTGCACTTCGTGAAGAAATATCTCGCGGGGAAAGGTTTCCGTAAGAAGGATATTTTCTTTCAAGATAATAATCTCTTTCTTCTTCAGGAATGTCGTTTGCATTTCTCATATCCCCTTTTTTCTTAGATACCCAGATTCTGCCATCGTTACGCAAACTTTCACTCATAAGTGTTAATTTGCTTTGGCTTTCGCCATGAACCGGAAGACATGTCGGGTGAATTTGTGTGTAACAAGGATTTCCGAACAAAGCTCCTTTTTTATGAGCACGCCAAATTGCAGTTGTGTTGCAATTCATAGCATTTGTAGATAGGAAAAACACGTTTGAATAACCGCCTGTAGCAAGAATTACAGCATCGGCAACCCATTTTTCGGTGGTGCCTGTAACAAGATCGCGCGTAATAATTCCACGTGCCTTGCCATCAACCATAACAAGTTCAAGCATTTCTTTACGAGTCATCATTTTAACTGTGCCTAAAGCAACCTGACGGTTCAATGCGCTGTAAGCTCCAAGTAAAAGCTGCTGTCCTGTTTGTCCTTTTGCATAAAAAGTTCTTGAAACCTGTGCTCCGCCGAATGAACGGTTATCTAAAAGTCCGCCGTATTCGCGTGCAAAAGGAACACCCTGAGCAACACACTGATCAATAATGTTTCCGCTAACTTCAGCAAGACGATGGACATTTGCTTCGCGTGCACGGAAGTCGCCGCCTTTAACTGTATCGTAAAATAATCTGTGAACTGAATCACCGTCATTCTGATAATTTTTTGCAGCATTTATTCCGCCCTGCGCAGCAATACTGTGAGCGCGGCGGGCACTGTCGTGATATGTAAAAGCTAAAACATTGTAACCAAGTTCGCCTAAAGAAGCAGCAGCGGATGCGCCTGCTAATCCTGTTCCTACAACAATAACATTATATTTTCGTTTATTGGCAGGGTTTACCAGCTTCATATTAAATTTATGGTTTGTCCATTTTTCCGAAATATTTCCTTCTGGTATTTTGGAATCTAATTTTATCATTGGTTACCTCCGCAAATAAATGAAAAATATATAGGAATTGATGCAAATCCGATTCCCATAATTAAAGCATAAACTAAACCGATTTTTTTAATAAGCGGAAAGTATTTTTTATGGTTCCAGCCGAATGTTTGAAATGCGCTTTGGAAAGCATGATTGAGATGAAAGGTTAAAAGAGCCATTGATAAAATATATGCGACAGCATAAAGTTTGTTGCTGAACCAATATACTATTATTGTATAAAAATCGTGAGACCCGGTTTCTGGATGTCCGGTAAAATTGAAATTATACCAAAATGTAGATAAGTGTAACACAAGAAAAATAAAAATTATACTTCCTGTTACAAACATTGTTCGCGATGAAAAATCGGTATTTTCTGCAGTACCCGAAACAGCATATCTAACAGGGCGGGCATTTCTGTTTTCAATCCACAGACGAATACCATTATAAATATGCAGAATAAAAATACCTGCCAGAACAACTTCAATTACGCGGATAAAAGGTTTGATTATGTCAAGCGTATCAACATACGCATTGAATGCTTCGCGCCCGATGTAAAGTGTTAGATTACCGAAAAGGTGTATCATCAAAAATGATATGAGTGATAACCCGGTAACAGCCATAATCACTTTTTTACCGACGGAAGAATTAAGACTTCGGAAAAGCCAACTCATTAAAATCCTCCATTATATTATTTTATTATTAAAAAATCGAAGGAAATAAAGAAAAAATTCTTTATATCTAAAATTCAATCTGTAAATATAAAAAAAATACTAATATGCGATAAGTGATTTAAATTGCGGAAAAAATGTTTACCATAAAGGGCTGATTTTTTTCGAAACAAATATATGTTTTGCAACAAAAAAAAAAATTGACTTATAAATCAAACTATTCTGATTAAATTTTTAGTAAGAGTTTGAATATAGAACCTTTACCATACTTGCTTTTAACTTCAATTTGTCCATTTAAAAGTTCGATGTATTTTTTTGCTATTGTAAGTCCCAAACCGGTGCCCGGAAACTCGCGTGTAGTACCCTCACTTACCTGCCGGAATTCTTCAAAAATGTATTTCAAATCTTCTTCTTTTATTCCTATACCAGTATCCTCTACAGATATAGCGCAGAAATTTTCTTTTTTGCTTGTTTCCGCGCCAACATTAATTTTAACTGACCCTGTTTTTGTAAATTTAATAGCATTGCCTATTAAATTTTCAAGAATCACCTTAAGCATTGCTTCATCTGTATTCAATACTAATATTTCTTGAGATATATTTAAAATCAAATTTATGTTTTTTACTACGGCAGCGCCTTCAAAATTAAGATAAATCTCCTTAATAAGAGGAATAATATCTGTTTTTTGGATATTGATTTCAAAGCGGTTTGACTCAATCCGGGATAAATCGAGAACAAGGCTTAAAGTATTAAGCAGCCGTTTGCCAGTCCGCTGAATACCTTGTGCCATCTCTTTATGAAGCGGATCTTCAATTTCGGAATTTAACATTTCGGAGTAGCCGAGAATACCCACAAGCGGAGTACGCAACTCGTGACTCATTGTTGCAAGAAAAGTTGATTTTGCTTTATTCATCGATTCGGCGCTTTCTTTTGCAGCTAAAATTTCTGCCAGATATTTTTTCTTTTCGGTAATATCTGCAAAAACTGTTGCAAAAAATCCCGGAGAAGGAGAGAATACTGAAATATCAAAATATTTTCCTATCGGCTCAAAATATTCCTCAAAATTTGAAGGGATTCCTGATAAGGCGACAGCTGCAAAATATTCAAGAAACGGCGGCGGATTAATTTTATAAAATTCACTTGCAAGTTTATTTTTTGCATCAGTAGCTAAAAGCCCTGTCTGTTTTTCAAATGCAGGATTTACATCAACAATCTGGTAATCAACCGGGTTTCCTTTGTTGTCTGTTATAAGTTTGTGCAATGAAACTCCTTCATTCATAGAAAGAAACAGTGTGCGGAATTTTTCTTCACTTTCGCGGTAAGCTTTTTCGGCTAATTTTTTCTCAGTTAAGTCAATTGTAAACCCAGCAAGATATTGCGGTTTATTGTTAATGAAAATTGGGAATTTAACTGTAGTATAATAATGCCCGTTAAATTCTTCATCAACTGATACTACTTTCCCTTCCAACAATACTTTTTTATCGTCCTCAATCATACTTTTTGCCAGTTCCGAAGGGAAAAGGTCATCCATCGTTTTGCCGACTAATTCTTCTAACGGTTTGCCAAGCATTTTTTCAAAATTCTTGCTTAAACGGAGCGAACGGATTTTACTGTCCTTAAAGAACATGTAAACAGGACTGTAGTACATAAACAAGTTAAAAATCTCTTCACTTTCTTTTAGAGCTAGCTCAACACGCTTACGTTTTGTAATATCCTGAATTGTGCCTATCATTTTTATCGGTTCTTTGTTTTCGTCCAGAGTCACTTCGCCTCTTCCGTATACCCATCTTTCCGCATTATCATTTTTCCGTATAATTCGGTATTCTTTATCAAAAGTATTTTTTCCGGATACAACATAATTTGTAAAATAATCCATCATTTCGTTTCGGTATTCAGGATGAATAATATCAAACCAAAGTTCAACGCTTTTTTTCTCGCTTCTTTCAATCCCGAAAATATTATCGAGAGTTTCGGAAGAATCCCATATTCCCGACCGAATATCCAATATATAAGAACCGACATTGCCGATCTTCTGAGATTCTTTCAGCCAATAATCCCGCTCTTCGGCTGCCTGTTTAGCGGCTTTTTCCTCAGAAATATCTATACCAATTGCAGCCACGCCAATTATTTCGCCTTCCGAAATAATTGGATTTAAATATATATCTAAAGTCGTTTTATTTAGGCATAACTCAAACGAATGTTTCTCACCGGCAAGAGCAATATTATATTTTTCTTTCCAGAATTTTGCAAGACTTTCATTCATCGAATCTAAAGCTGAAATTCTTGAATTTAAATCGTGGCTTGTGTAATCTTTATAATTCTTTTTTATAAAATTATTAAAAGTTATAAACTTGTAATTTTTATCAATCGACCAGATTGGTGAATCTACCGATTCGATTAAAGCGCTGAGACTGGCTTCCGATTTTTGAATTCTTTCTTTGTCTTTTTTTTGCTCAGTTACATCTGTAAATGTTGTAAAAGTTGAAACAGGACGTGAATCGCCTTCTTCAAAACGGGGAACTGAATTTATAATAATCCAATGATAGTCATTAATTTCAGGAATATATACTCCGCAATAAAAATTGTTTACTGATTTTCCTGTCCGCAGAGCAACATTAGAAGGCATTTCCTCGGGATACATTGTTGAACCGTCTTCGTGAACTAATTTCCAGCGAGGGTCGTATGCAGATTTCCCTAAAAGCATATCCATTGAAACCCCGAGAATATTTGCAGCGGCTTTGTTTGCTTCAATTATGTCCGAATTCCTATCCTGAATAACTACTCCCTGAGCCATTGTATCGAACAGATATCTGAATTTTTCTTCACTTTCTTTAATTCTTTTTTCAAAAAGCCTGCGTTCGGTTATATCCTGAATTGCTCCGATAATTCTCGTATTAGAAGAATCTGCTTCTTCAATATAAGTAGATGATTCGAGAATATATCTTATTTCGGAACCGTTCTTTAAGATGCGTATTTCTTGTTCAGAATATTTATTTTTGGTTCCCAATATACGATCATGAAATTCCTTAGTTTTTAAATAATCATCGGGATGAACAATAGAGTAATATAACTCTGGAGTCGGTGTAACATCTTCTTTAATTCCGAATATTTTATACAGTTCCGGCGACCACACTACTTTATTATTCTCGGGATAAACATAGAAAATTCCTATATTGGATAGAGATATAGCTTTTGAAAGAATAAACTCGTGTTCCTTCAATTTTTCGAGAGTTTGATTTAAGAGCTTTTTTTGGTTAAGAGAAGTAAGAGCAAAATTTATATCACCGCTTATTTCTTCTAAAAGATTAAGCTCCAATCCCTTAAAAAAGTGCGTTTCGGCCGAATAAATACTAAATACGCCAAAGGTTGAACCCTCTGTTTTTATAGGAAGTGATATTAAAGATCGGTATCCCCGCGAAAGGGCTTCTTCCTTCCATTTGGGTGTAAAAGCAATATTTGCTATATCGTTGCATTGACAAATCTTCCCAGTAAGAAAGGCTTCTGTAACCGGATTAAAAGTTTCGTTCTTGACAACAGAATAATTTTTTTCGGTCTTTTTCAAAAAACCTTCTTCGTAACCCGACCAATACTTTGCTGATATGGTTGAATCGGATTTGTTAAAAAGTCCTATCCATGCCATACGGAATTTTCCGAACTTAACTGTTATGTTGCACAATTCTCTAAACAACGAGGTTTGATCATTTATGCGGACAACAGCCTGGTTTACCTGGCTTATTACAGCGTAAAGCCGGTTCATCCTTATAATTTCTAATTCAGCTTTTTTTTGTTCGCTTATATCCAAAAAGTTTACTGCCGTATATCCAGGGTTGGTTTGAAACGCATATACTTTATAATGCCCTTCAAATCGCTCGTCTCTATAAGGAATTTCAAAAGACTGAATACCAAGTTCGCCTTTTGCAATTTTTCTGTACATTTCTGGTATCGGGGTATAAGCAAGATTTGGAAAAGCTTCTTCAATCGGCAATCCCACAAGCTTCGAATGTTTTATATTATACATTTTATCTGCTGAAGCATTTCCAAACTTAAAAATAAGCTTGTCATCTTTTTCTAACTTATAAATATATATCCCAGCCGGCGAGGAATCTACCAAGCTTCTGTATTTCTCTTCCGACGCTTCAAGTTCTTTCTGAGATTTTAATTTTTCTGTAACATCCTGAACTACTGAAAATAAAAATTCCTTTCCTTCCAGAATAATTTTATTGCTTAATACTTCAACATCTTTTATTGAACCGCCGGCGGTTTTATGTTTGAAATGAAAAGTGTTTTTTTTGTTTGCCATTGTTTTTTTCATTTCTTCGGCAATTTCGGACAGAGAAAGTATGTTTATATCGCTTATAAAAAGCTTTTCTTTAAATTCTGTACGGGTGTAGCCGTAAAATTGTTCGGCAGCTTGATTGGCATCAATAATTTTTCTTGTGGATGGATCGATTAACATCATAACAGCGGGACTGTCAATAAACATTTCCCAAAAAGAAGTTATCTCGTTGCCAAGACCGGCTGCTGCTTGATCTTTCAACTTCTTGTTAAGGTTGTTGTTTTCTTTTTGCAAAACCTTAATACGTTTTACAATATCTTCATTTTCTTTTTGCATAGAATGTTATATTTCTGAAAAAATATAAATGAACAACGAGATTATATAATCGAAAATAAAAGTTATTTTTTTATAAGATGCAATATGAATAAATAATAATAGTTGAAACAACTTAAGCAGCGTCGGTAAATAAATTTTCCTAACTATCTTTCATGTTTTGGATTTGATATGATTATAATCTTTAATTACTGTCTGAATAAAAACTTCGGGTGTAAGCGTAGTTTTAATTCCCATGCTGTTTTCTAAAATATCTTTTGTTTTCTGGAGTATCGTTTTCTTTTTAATTGACAGTCTGTCGCCTTCGACAATTGAATAAAGAACTTCTTTTGCCAAAGCTATTTTTTCATCATCAAGCATTTCCGCCTGAGGAAAAACAACTTTATAATCTTCCTTAATATTTGCAAGAATTGTATGCTCTAAAGTTACTTCTTCGCTCAATTTTACTACGGTTGTTCCAGCTGCAATATCGCCTAAACGCTGTCCTTTTCTGTTTACTATCATTGTAATTATTGCAATTGAACCAAAGCAGGGAAAAATTTCAAAAAATCGGAATAACCACCTCATCAGATAACTGCTTAAAGAAGGCTGCGTTCCGTCAACTTTTACTACTCTTATATTTCGGGCTATTTTCCCGACAGTCTGTCCGTTAAAAAGCATCTCCATTAAAAGATTATAAAGCAAAACCGGAAGAAACAGAATAATAACGTAAATGTAAGTCATCGAAGTTTCTTTGGACAAGCCCGACAGTATTCCGGTTACAATTCCTGCAAAAATTGAATATCCGATTAATATTAAAGTATCTATTATTGTTGCAACAATTCTTTCGCCCAAACCGGCAACTTTATAATCAATAACCACATTTTGCGCAGTATCAACAGAAAACCTTTCCATTTATTCTCCAAAAACTTTTATAACTTTCCAATCGTTTTAAGTTCAAGATATTTATTTATAGTATTTATGCTTAATTCTTCGGGAGAAGAAAGAATACTTAAAATTCCGTAACGTTTTAATTCTATCAGTATCTGCCGCTTTTCGAAAGCAAATTTTTCGGCAATGGTTTTATTATAAATTTGTGTAATATTTTTCGCTTCCGAGTCTGTAATTTTTTTTAATTCAGTATTTTCAAAAAACACAACCAGCAGCAGATGCTTCTGAGCAAGTTTTCTCAAGTAAAACATTTGCCTTTTCAATGCAGAAACGGATTCGAAATTTGTAAATAAAACAACCAGACTCCGTTGAGTAATTTTGTGATTTAAAACCGCGCATAAACGTTCGATGCTGCTTTCGGGAAAAGTTGTTTCCTGATTATATAAAACCTCCAGAATTTTTTGAATGTGCGTGTATTTGCTTTCTGCCGGCAGCAGATTATGAATTTCTTTCGAAAAAGTTATAATACCCGCCTTATCCTTTTTATTCACAGCAATATTCGAAAGAACTAACGAAGTGTTTATTGCATAATCTAAAAGTGTCATTCCTTCAAAACTCATCTGCATAACGCGTCCCATATCAATTGCGCAATAAACCTGCTGCGATTTTTCATCCTGATACAGATTTACCATTATGCTGTTTTTTCGGGCAGTGGCTTTCCAGTTTATTGTCCGGTAATCATCGCCTTTTACATAATTTTTAATGTGTTCAAACTCAAGAGTATGCCCAATCCTGCGGTTTTTCTTTATCCCGAGTTCATCCAGCCTGTTCGAAGCGGCAAACAATTCGTATTTCCGCATTTGTATAAAACTGGGATAAACCGGCACCATTATATCATTTTGAATTTTATATCTTTTAGAAACAAGTCCTATCGGGCTGAATATAAATATATTTAACGCTCCAAACCAATATTCGCCACGCTTAACCGGTTTTACGGTATAATCGGCAACAGCTTTTTCCGATGAACGCAGCACTAATTTTTTTTCGAAATTTCTTTCCTGAAATTTCACGGGAAGTTCGTCTGTTATAACTGCATTTACAGTAAAGGGATATTTGTTTTCTATTCTGATTTGGATAAAATTATCGTCGCCATTAGATAATTTTTCGGGGGTTTTTCTTTCCGCACGGATTTTATCTTTTTTAAAGATGATAAAAATATCAATTGATAAAAATGCAATCAAGCATATCAACGAAATTTTTGCCCCGGCATATAACAAAATGTAATAGTGCGATATAAAAAATACCGCAGATATTGCCCCTAGCAAAACAAAGAAACGCCGGCTGAGATATAGCGAACGCAAGGTTTTCACTAACGCGGAACCTCAATTTTTTCGACAATAAGTTTTATCATATCTTCAGCTTTAACTCCTTCCATTTCTTTTTCAGGCGTAAGCAAAACTCTGTGCCTCATTGCAGGGATTGAAATGAATTTAATATCTTCGGGAGTTACAAAATCCCTTCCGCGCAAAGCTGCAATAGTTTTTGCTCCCTGCATAATTGATAAAGAAGCGCGCGGTGAACCGCCAAGATAAAACGATTTATGGTTCCGTGTACTGTTTACAATTTTCGCAATATATTCCACAAGTTTTATATCAATTATTATATTTCGCGCTGTCTGCTGATATAAAATAATTTCTTCGGATGAAACTACCGGCTTAACGTTTTTTATTGTTTCGGTAAGTGTTAAATTCTGCTGATTCAGCAAAATCTGCGTTTCTTCTTCCAGCGAAGGATATCCTATATTCAGTTTAAATAAAAATCGGTCGAGCTGCGCTTCGGGCAAGCGGTATGTTCCTTCGTGTTCAATAGGATTTTGAGTTGCAAAGACCAGGAACGGAGCTGACATAGAATAAGTGTTGCCGTCAACCGTTACCTGCCTTTCTTCCATAACTTCGAATAAAGCCGATTGGGTTTTAGCGGGCGAACGGTTTATTTCATCAATCAAAATAAAATTCGAAAAAACCGGACCGCGGTTAAATTCAAACTCCGACTTTTTCATATTAAACACAGATGTTCCCACAATATCCGAAGGCATAAGATCGGGAGTAAACTGAATCCTGCTGAAATCGACCGACATTGTCCGGGCAAGAAGTTTTGCAGTTAAAGTTTTAGCAATTCCAGGCACACCTTCTAAAAGAACGTGGCCGTTTGAAATAACTGCGGCAAGCATCAGCTCAATCATTTCATCCTGCCCTACAATTACTTTTTTAATTTCATTTTTTATTTTGTTTACGCCTTCCGTAATTTTTGTAAGATCGATTCTCGTTTCGAATCCGCTTTCCATTTTTTATTCCTTAATCTTTTTTATAAAATTTTCTATTTCCCCAAAAAACATAATCAACTCGTTTTTGGTGATATTCTGCTTTTTTTGAATTTCCGAAATATTACTAAATACACTTCGTGTTTCTTCCGTTCCGACTCCTGTTTTAAGGCTTACTGCTTCAATCAATTCTGCTGCCGGAAGATTTGTGTCGATGAAAAATTTGTTTCTTAAAAATTCATAAAAATATGCGATTTTTTTTTCTGTAATATTCTTATTACTTCCGGATTGATAATACAAATTGCTTACCGTTTCAACAAATTTTACTGTTGTATTTTCAGGAGATCTGTAAACCGGAACAATCCTTTGTTTCCTTTTTCCCTGAAATAAAACAAAAAGCAAAACAGCTGTAATTGCAACGTAATAAGCCCATCTAAACGAACTGTCCTTTAAAATATATCTTATCGGCGTAGAAATATTTATTTTTCCTGCTTTATAGTAATCATCCCATATTACCTGCTGATCGGGTAAGTGAGATAAAACCGCAAACAGATAATTATTGTTTATTGTATCAACAGCGGTATAATTTGTAAAAACAATGGGATCTGTATGAATGAATATTTTGCCTTTTCCGAATTTGTGTGATATGAAATTAGCCTTGCCATCTTTTGAAATACCTAATATTTGAGTGTTTGCAGTATCATATTTTTCAAAATAATAACCGTAAGGTCTTTTGTTTATTTTTATTTCTTCGCATCCGGTAACATAATTAAGTTTATAGGTTGAAGTTGAATCATTTAAAAAAGAGTATGAAATTTTAATATTAAGTGTATCTGTTAATTCTTTTGAAAATATGTTTGCCGCAATAAAAACATTGTTCGATTTTTCTGTAAATTTCAGAAGCTCCTTCAAATCGTATTTATCAGGCTGAAACGTATTGTTTATAATAATCAGATTTGTGTTACGGTAGTTCTTATTTCGAAGTGTGCGGTATAATTCGGTTTCGCTTTCAATAATTTTTCCGTTTTTAAATATTTCCGGCAAAAGAGAATGAACAATGTACCCGCCGTATGGTATTTTTGAAGATTTTGTATAATTTTCAGTCCAGTCAATTTCTTTGGGCTGGCTTAGTTCGAAAAGTATCAAAATAACCAGCGAAAAAAATATCATTATATAAAATTTCAGGTTTTTCATTTTATATAACCGCCCTTAAAATCTGTGCGTTTTTTTTCTGCATTTCGTCAACAACATCTGGCAGGGGAATAAAATTGCCGTACCAAATATATTCAAAAATCTTTGTTATTTCTTCAAAAAGCGGCAGATAAGCAGTGCCTTTCTTTTTCTTAATTTCATTCAAATAATCGTAATTCGTTTTATCAATACGCCAGTCAATTATTTCTTTAGCCGACAGTTCCTTTAAAACCTGAAGATAAATGAGCCGCACAGCATTTCTCAGTTCGCCGCTTTTAATTGCCGCTTCAATCAGTTTTTCGAAATCTGTTGCTGCAAGATTTTCTTTTGTATCAAGTAAATTTACCAGCGGATTTTCTTTTTCTGCTTTTCGGAAAATCCAGTTTATATCTTTTCCGAAGAGTTTTATTACCGCATAAATTATTATCGCCGCAAAAAACAGATAATAAATAAATTCAGTTACATCATTACCAAGCAGCCGGATAAGCGGCTCCACTATATTTTCGAAAAACCAGTTTATAATCATATTCCCAAAGTCCAGCTCTGCCGGTGCGTTTTTATCGTAATTGAAATCATCATCCTGCAGAATTTTTTTTATCGCTGCATCCGAAGGAGTCCGCACTTCAATATTTTGCGTTTTTCCGCCAGTTTGAAGCGAATCGGTATTTCCGCTGCAAAAACCTGGAATAATATACAAAACCAGAAAAAGAAAAAGGCAAAGGGTTTTAAACATTCTGATCGGGTTCCGTCTGATTTGAAATCATTTGGTCAAGCCTGCTTTCCAAACCTTTGGCTTCTTTTCTTTCAATCAGAGTAAAATAAATAAACGCAATTGCAATCATTCCAAACGTATAAATAAAATAAGAAATGTTTTGAGCAATTGTGCTTATTATTGAAATAATGCTCATTAATGATGAAAAGTTTTCGGATGCTTCCATATTATGAAAACCTACAATAAACGAAAGAATCATTGCTGGAAAAGAAATTGCATAACTGAGCATTACTTGAACGATGTAAACAATTATCAAAATTCCGCAAGTAAACCACCAGTAATTTTTAATAAGACTTATACTCCGGCTTATCGATTCAAAAACCCCGGCGTTTTCCTGTAAAAGAATAAATCCTGAAATGCTTAATGCTACAGCAAAATAAACACCGGGAATTAAAAAAAATAACGCGGAAATAACTATTATCATTCCTGTTAAAATTGTTAACCCGAGCATTCTCCAAAAATCTTTTCTGCATTCAACCCACAAAGTATTAATATCAAACCCGTCCCTGCCGTATTTTCCGTAAAGAATAATGTATTTATAAGTTACCAGCTCAATTACTGTAACTGTGAGAATCATAAAAGGATAAACACTCAATAAATTTAAGTAAAACGACAAATCAAAAATACCTTCGAGTGCATAATTATTAAAAAATTTTGAATAGATGTAAACTTGTACTATTGTTTGAAGCAATAAAAACGGACCGGCTATAAAAATAAAGGCTTTAAGAAACTTTTTGAAGTTTTCCCGAAGAAATGCAAATGTTACATTCAATGTTTCGCTGAAATCTCTTACTTTATAAAACTCAATTCTGTCTGTTTCAGTCATTTTCTACTCCTATTTGTTTTTTAGTTTTACAGGATAATAAACAAAATAAAAAAGAATAAATATAAGTGACGAAATAATAATAAAAAGACTAAGCCACATTGGCATATTTGTGTAGCGGGTTACAAAACTTTCAAGAAACCCTGCAGCAATAAACAGCGGGATAAGCCCAATTACAATTTTAAGTCCGTCGGCAGCTCCTCTTTTAAAGGATTCGAGTCTGGAATATGTACCCGGAAAAAGAATGCTGTTGCCCAAAACAATTCCCGCGCCGCCGGCAATAACAATCGAAGATATTTCAATTGTTCCGTGAATCCATATTACAAGCACCGATTGCAAAAGCAATCCTTTTTGAAAAAAGAAATATTGAAACGAGCCAAGCATTACCCCGTTCGAAAAAAGCAGAAAAACGGTTCCCGCGGAAAATAAAGTGCCGAAAACAAAAGTATAAAACGAAACAAGAATATTATTTACTGTAATTCCCCAAAACATATCTATCTGATGCATACTTTTATAGATCGCCATCGGGTCGCCTTTTTCAATATTTTCCAGTGTCATATTCACGTAACTGTCGCCTAAAATCAATCGGACAAAAGTATCGTCGTTGGCAGCCGATACAACCCCTATTAAAATTGAAATTAGAAAAAAGAGAAAGGAGTATAAAAGTTCTTTTTGATGGCGTGCAATAACAAGAGGCAGTTCTGTTGTCCAGAATTTTATTATTCTATCGTTTTTATCGCGCTTTTTCTGATAAATTTTTTGATGAACTTTTAATGTTAATCCATTAAGATATGCTGTAACTTTACTTTTCGGATAAAAAGTACGGGCATACGAAAGATCGTCTGTAAGGTTGATAAAAAGCTCGGCAAGTTCATCCGGATTTATATCTTTTACGTTTTTAATCTTTTGTTCTATTTTTTCCCATTTGGGCTTGTTCGTTTTTAAGAAAACAATTTCCTGCATTTAATCCTGTTAATAATGCTCCAAATGTTATTTTGTAATATAATATAAAGTAATTGCTTTTGTAACTATTTCTTTTCTGTTTTTTAATTATACATCCGTTGATTGATCACTTTATTTCTTCAGTTCCGTCGGCATAATTTGCAAATCTCCCTTTTTCAGGCGGATGGACATTATCGTATCTTTCCCAAGACCAGCCGCCGAATTGAGTTCTTCTGTAATCGGAAAAGGCCTCTTTAATTTCTTCGTAAGTATTCATAACAAACGGACCGTGCTGAACAACCGGCTCGTTAATCGGTTTGCCCTGAAGCAATAAAAGGCAGGCTTCTTCATTTCCGTTTTCAACAATTATCTTCTGATCGGCAAGAAGCTCGATTGCATTGTATGGTTTTATATTTACTCCCGCTAAATTTATGTCCGCCCCTTTATAAAAATATAGAGAACGGTTTACATCGAATGAAGCTTCGGGAATAATCCATTTCGATTTTTTTGCCATTTTTACCAGCCAGATACAAACTTCATTTTCTTCGGAAGCAGCCCAGCTGTCGGGTGCAGGTATAGACGATTTTGTTTCTTTGTATTTTCCTGCAATAATTCTCATTTCAATTTTATTTCCATTACAGTCTTCTTCCTGCAAAACAGGAATTTCCTCTGCCCATAGCATTTTATAATGAGGAGGCGAAAACTTCTTCATTTTAGGCAGGTTTATCCATATCTGAAAAAGTTCCAGCGGATTTTGGGAATTTTTATTCAGTAAGGGAAACATTTCGGAATGCTGCAATCCGGCTCCGGCAGTCATCCACTGAACATCGCCGTTACCATATCTTCCCGCAGCTCCGTGCGAATCGGAATGATCAACAAAACCTTCGAGTACAACAGTTACAGTTTCAAAACCTCTGTGGGGATGCGTAGGAAATCCCGGTATTTTTTCTCCGTGATACATTCTCCAGCCGTCTTTAACTGTAAAATCTTGTCCTATATTTCTTCCTTCAAGAGAGGCTGCAGGACCTAACTCCGAATTACCTTCGGGATATTTATCTAAATGGTGAACGCAAAACAAAAAAGGATTTTGAGTTTCCCAATTAAAACCCAATGGTTTAATATTTACTATTATTTTATTGTAAATACCTGCTCCGTTACAAATTAAATTTTATCACCAGCTTCCGGATGCTCCGCCGCCGCCTGACGAACCGCCGCCGCCTGAAAAGCTTGATCCGCCTGAAGACCAGGATGAAGACGAACCGCCGCCCGAAATTGTAAATCCCCCGATTCGGGCACTGCCTTTAGTCTTCAAATCTTTTGCTGCTTTTTTATACCAGTCTTTATTTTTAAGTAAAATTTTTGCAACTGGAAAACCTATTAAGTAAATTACTAAGCAAATCAATGCCCCTGTTGTTCCAACAACAACAATCGGGAACATCGCCCAAAAAGGGATGAGGAAAAAATACAAAAACCAGCCTGCTCCCGGAGTTAATATTCCTAATGCAGTAAATAATCCAATAATTCCGAAAATAAACGCGCCTATTAGGATTCTTTCTGTTATGCTGAGGTCGGGTGTGTCCATTTCAAAAAATGAATCGTCCGAACTTGTAGTATTGTTTTCGTCCGAATAAAACTGCTGCAACTCTCCGCCTTCAAGAATTTCGGTAATTGCGTTTACACAATCGGTTATTCCGGCATCGTAATCGTTTTCCCGGAAACGGGGAGCCATAACATTGCGAATAATACTGCTTGCAGCAGCGTCCGGCAGACTGCCTTCCAATCCGTAACCGACTTCAATCCGCATTTTTCTGTCATCGGGAACAACAACAATTAAAATCCCGTTATTTTTATCTTTTTCACCCAATCCCCATTCGTTAAAAACTGTGTTGGCGTAATCTTCAATGTTTTCTCCGGATAAAGAAGGAATTGTAAGAACGGCAATCTGGTTGCCGGTTTTTTCTTCGTGTGCTTTTAATGTATCCGATAAATGAGTGCAGGTTTCCTTCGATAAAATCTGAGCATAATCGTTAACTCTTCCTGTAAGATACGGAATTTCAATTGCGTGAAGACTTAAGAATAATCCAAAAGAAAAAATAGCAATCAGCAAATATTTTTTCATTTTTTTTTCTCCTGAATTATTTCATCCGAAAGTTCATTTTCGGGTTTGCCGCCAGAATTTTTATATGCTAATATTTCTGAAAGTTTTTTTAACGAAACTTCGAATGCTTCGAATATCTTTTTATTTTTCAAAAAGCTTTTCATTTCGGAAATGATATTTTTAATTTGGCTTTCAGTAAGCATTTTTTCAAGACCGGAATCGGGAATTATTATAATTTTTTTTTCGAACAGACTTACATGAATTAAAATGCCGTTTCTGTTTTTTGTGAAAAATATTTTTTTTGAAAGAAATAACGACTCGGCATATTGTTTTACTTCTTCTTCAGAACGTATGCTAGATAAAAACAGTTTTGCGAAAACCGGAAAAAAAACTGTACTAAGTGCAAAAATAATGCCTGTAATCAGAATTAAAACAATTGCTGAAGTTACAACAACTTGTGAATACCAATAATCTGTTAGCGTGTTCAAAAGAAAAAAAAGTAGTCCCGAAACAGAAACCCCCGTTGCAAAAGCTTTCCAAGGAATTTCAGTATAGGAATCACTCCGCAAAGCAACCGATAAAACAATTTCAGCACCTGTTATTTTTTCGGTTTCTTTTATTAAATAATCGAGCTGTTTTTTCTCTTTTTCAGTTAATATTATATTCATAATAATTCAAAATTATTTCATTGAATATAGTGTTTTATCGGATAAACAGTAAAGAATATTTTCTTAAAAAAAGTAAAGAATAAAAACCTTTCTTTTTAACCCAAATCCCCCATTAGAAAAAAAATAATGGCGGGTCCGTCAAAAGCCGGATAAATATCTATACATTCCTTAGAAACTGAATGTATGATTTTCTAAGTCGGGATTACCCAAAATAGCCAATAATAAAAGCTCAGCCATAATATTGTATGTTCTAATGTGACTATTTTGGGTTTGATAAATTTCAGTGCGTCAGCTTTTATTAGCGGGTTTTAAGTTCCGTTTCCAGCCAAAAGCTTACCTCTTCATTAAAATTTTGTTTTATAAGTTCAAGTAAACAGGATGTTGTACTTACTTCATTATCAGCAACTATTTTCATAAATCTGTAGAATTTTTCTTTCCCTAATTTTTTTTCCAACTCATATAAAATCAGCGATCCTTTAAAGTAAAAAACTTTATAAGCTTCATTTGAATTTCTATCAGCTTCCCATACAGAAGGTGTGTTTTTTGAGTTTTTTTCGTAATCGTTTATTTTATTTGTAAAAACTTCATTTCCATATTTTTCACGGAGGAACATCAGTTGACTGTATTCGGCAAAAGATTCATTTAACCAGTCTTCCCAAGTGTTTGTATTTGCTTTTAACCACCAGAAATGAGCGATTTCGTGAGCAATTCCGCCTATTGTATAAAGGTCAAACTGAGTTGAACCGAAAGAGACAAAATGCTTGCGCGAATAACCTCCCCCTTTATTAATTGGTGCTACAACAAATTTTAAATATGTACTGTCTTTTGTACCAAAAATATTTCTGTAAAAACTTAAAACATCTTTGCAGCCAGTAATTACAGAATCAGTATCTTTTTCTGTTAAATCACTGAAAACTACATCAATCTTCATTTTTTCATCTTTCACACTTTTTATATTTAATTTTTTTGAAGCCACAATTACGTTATCAAAACTATTCCAATCTTGTTTCATTAACCAATAATCATCTTGTTTTTCAACTATACCAGACCCCGACACTTTATATTTTTCATCTATACTTATTTTCAATTGCGACGTAATGCTCGATCCCGTCCGGCAGACTGGATACCAAGCGCAATAATAATTTAGTTCAATCCATTTTTCATTAAAAGACACACCCCATCCTTTAAGTTCACTCATATCACATTCATAATCAATATATAAAGTCTGAATCTGGGGAGTACCCTCTTCTTTATAAAAAACTAACTTCCGTCCTTCGGGAATATACATAGCTGGCGATGGAGATGCCTGATTAAAAAAGTATTTAACCGTATCTTCATTATTTGTTAATGAGTTTATTTTTGAATTTTTCCAAAAAACAAATACTATGCTGTCTTTATCTTTAAAATCCAATTCCATTTTTCCTTTTACATAAATATGTTTTGAAGAAGGTTTAATTTTTACGTTAAAGTTATAATACTTCGCTTCCTGGGCATTCGAAAAAGACATTGAAATAATAAAGAAAATAAATACTGAGATACCGTAAATAGCCCTGATTTTGAAACAAGTCATCTCTGCTCCGTTTTGTGAAAGAATTGTCCTTCTGACGCATACTTTCACAAATGGTTACAATACCGCTATTTGAGGTTATTGTTTTATTCTTTAACAGCTGAAATTTCAATTGACGGTGACAGAGCAGGAATTAAAATTCGGAGTATTAAAGATACTGGAAGCAGAAAAACTCCCGCTGCTTTCGATATATATGAATCCATAACACCTGATTTTCCCGATTTTTTACCCAACATTCTTAATATTGAATTAACTTCAACCATTAAACTGTCAGTTAAAAGTATTTTAGTCTTTATTTCTTTAAAACCTGCATTCATTAATGAAATTCTTGCCGAAACGGGATTAAAAAATTGAATGTGTGTCGGGTCTTCAAAATTCCACCACGAAGATTTAAATAAACGCGCACCCAAAGACATACTGTTTGGTGTAATAAAATAAACTTTACCGTTTTTGCTCAATAAATTATTACATTTTTTAAGAAAGGCGTTCGAATCCTTAATATGTTCAATAAGATGAATACCATAAATCAAATCGAATTTGTTTTTTGGAATTTCAAGGTTTTCAAAATCTCCGTAATACAATTCGGCATTATTTTTTAAATATTCCGGTACAGAATTTTTTAAAAGCCCGGCCTCGGCACCGCCGATTTTATTTCCTTTTTTATGGAATTTTTCAAGAAGAACTCCATTTCCATATCCTATTTCGAATACATTAGAATTTTCTTCGATTTTAATATTTTTTAACCGCATCCAAGTAAGTAAAATTCTGAACTGATCAAAAAAGCCGTTTCCTCCCCATGCTTCTTCTCTGATACCCGTTATAGAATCAGAATGCTTTATAAATATATGTCCGCATTTTCCGCATCTTTCAGGTAAAATTCCATTTTGATTAAAAAATAATTTAGTCTCGTTAAAACATATTTCACATTTCATTTTTATCAATATAATTTTTTGTTAAGTTAATTACTAATGCCAAAACCTGTTAATCTTTTACGTATATTTTTTCCGGATCATAAGCCACTTCGGATGACTTGAACTTGCAAAGCAATGAACCTGCCGTTATCGGCGAATAGTTATAAGGAACGGCCTGGCATTTTCCTTCAAGTATGTTTTTAACGCAGGTAATTTGTTCGTAAATAAAATCTTTTGCTAAAGGTTCGTTATGACCCGGCATTATTATTTCATAATCGTTTATACGTTTTTCAACTTTTTCCAGACTTTTCAAATATACTTCGAGAGGCAGACAATCTTTTAAAAACAGCCAGACAATTTTGTTTGTGTTATCGCCGGCAAATAGAATTTTATTTTCGGAATCAAGCAGGCAGATACTTCCGGAAGTATGTCCCGGAACTTCAATTACTTCTAATTTTCTTCCGCCGAGATTAAAAACATATCCCTCTTTAACCGAAATTATTTCCGGCAAGTTACTAATGCCTTTTGATTTCAAACTACTTTCAATCATTTGGAAATCTTTTGTGTGAGCATATATTTTGGTAAATTGCACATTGCCTAAACAATGGTCGCCATGTCCGTGCGTGTTCAAAACAATTAAAGGAAGATTTGTAAGCGTTCTGATATATTTGAATAAATCGCCTGTTCCATAACCTGTATCTATAACCAAAGCGCTGTCTTTCCCTTCAACAAGATATATGTTTACCGTTTTATTCTCCACAATTCTGTAAACATTTTCAGCTTCTTTAAAATGCTTATAACAAGTATCTGCTTGCTGTCCGGAAATATTTGCTGCTATGATTAAAATGAAAAGATTGAATACAAAAAAATTTAGATATCTCATATTTTCACCGGATTATTTAAATATATTTCATTCAAAAATACATAAATGATATTTATTATTCTATTATCATAGATTTTTGTTTGGCAATTCCAATTTCTGCTATCGAGCCGGAATTAAAACTCATATAGTCTGCTTCAATTCCGTCGCTGAAATCATCTTGGTTGTATTTCTTTTTCCATAATTCTTACATAATTAAATTTATTAAAAGAAAATGGAAGTGAAAAGATTTATTTGCGGGACTTTCTATTAAATTTGTCGAAATGTTAAAAAGCTACAGCCTTACGCTTTTTGGTTATATCAAGTGATAGCAGCTGCAGCGTATTTTAATCCTTACTGACTTTTCACTAAACGAAAACTAATACCGGCTCCTCTGTTTTCTGCAGGAACACTTGAACGGCTTGCCGAGCGGCATTCTTGTGCTGACACCCAAAATCCGCCGCCGCGAAGAACTTTTAGTCCGCCGGTTTGCGGTCCCTTTGGATTTGATGTATCTTTTAAATCGTATTCACCATACCAATCGCTGCACAATTCACCTATATTACCGTGCATATCAAATAACCCGAAGACATTTGGGGGAAAAGTGCCAACAGGTTTGGCTTCTCTACCTGATGTGTTGTTAAAATATGCCTGATCCAATGTTAGGCTGTCACCTGTATAAAAAGGAGTAGTTGTATTTGCCCGGCAGGCATATTCCCACTCCGCTTCTGTTGGCAGTCTGCAGCCCATCCACTCGGCAAAAGCCTGGGCATCGTACCAGGTTATTTGTGATACCGGCATATTTCCTCGTTTAAATCCCCAAGGTTTTTTTCTGCCGGTTGCTTCACAAAACATATCATACTGTTCAAAGGTTACGCAATATTTACTCATTTTAAATGCATTCAATGTAACTATGTGTTGAACTTCATCGTTTTTTCTTCCTGCTTCAGTTTCAGGGCTTCCCATTATAAATGTGCCTCCGGGAATATCTACAAATTCAATATGGGGTTTATTTAGTGAAGAATTCTCAACCTTCGTTTCATTTTCGGATGTTTTTATATCAGAGTTTTGAGAAAGCAATGAGGAAATATCGAATACAAATGTTTTTGTAATTTGAATTTGTGGAGTGTTATGATAAATTTCCCGTAATTTAGTAAGATTCTCAGCATCAAAAGATTGCATCAATTTACTAATTTTGTTAAGTATTTTCATTTGTTCTTCGGGTAGTTTTGTGTTGTTATTATAGGCGTAATCAACTATTGATGCATATTCGTATATAGTATATTCATTACCTAATACCGAGGCTAAATCGGAACAAATCATACCGGCTATCGAAACCAATCCGTTTTTATCACTATATTTTCCCGGAATTCCATACAAGGCAGGGTTTATTTCATCGTTCTGCAATTTAAACCAGGAATCATTTCCCAATGCAAATATTTCTCTGCTGAAATCAATCATATTGGTACTTGGATCCACAAACATCCAACGTTTTTCAATATTGTTCCATACTTCACAAATTGTGTGATTTACATAAAAACCGGGTATTAGGTATGCTGCATGTCCAAAACGGATTCTGGCAGGAATACCTTTATATTTTAGTACGGAAGCCAGAACTATTGCATTTTCGCGACAGCCCAGCACTAAACGGTTTTCTGGTTTGCGGTCTTTAACAAAACCCCTGGAACCATAGGATTGAAGTCCCTGCAGAACCGATTTAACTGTTGAATACTTTTCTGTTTCATTCCATCTCTCTTTAGGAATTTGATCACGATATTGTGGTAATTCAGATAATGGATGAATAAACTGAGCCTTTATTAAACTGCATAGCTCCGGTAATGAATCCGGAAGGTTTTTATACAAATAGTCATATTCTCCCGGATCGGTAAATAAACTATATTGACGATAGAAATCTAATACCGACTTTTCATCTTGAAAGGCATTCACAAAGCTTTGTTCATTCGGGTTTTGTAATCTGCTTTGAGCAAATAGTAATCCGATGAAGATTACAAGCATTAAAATAAATATTTTTATTTTCATATTTTATCCTGTTAAGTAGTTAATATTATTAACCAAAATAATAAAAATTTTTATTTTTTTGGATTTATATATTTTTTAAGGTCATTTACATAAACCTCAAACGCTTTTATCCCTTTATCTGTAATTGAAACAGTTGTGTTGGGATAATTATTCTTGAAGGTCTTTTCGACTTTGACATAACCTGCTTCCTGCAGCTTCTTTAACTGGATACTTATATTACCCGCCGCGGCACCGGTTGTTTCTTTAATAAACGTAAATTCGGCTTCTTCAACTGTCATTAAAATAGATATAATTGACAATCGAAGCTGCGAATGTAATATGGGATCTAAATCGTTAAACATTTCTTTTCCTATTTGCTCTATTAAGTAATATACCCGGTATTAGCAATCCTACTATTGCTCCCAACATCATACTAAAACCATGATATTCCCGGGTAAAATAGAAAGAAGCAAGTCCAATTAAATTAAGCAATATACCACCAATGAATAGCGGTTTAAATTCAATGGAAGCTCCGATAACTATCATCGATAAAGCAAGCAGAATTATAAATACCGGCGCCATGGCATCACCAAGTTGCTGTCCAAAAAGAATACCCAAAATCAACATATTCAAACCCATTGCCCATCCCATTGTTGTAATTACTCTTGTAAGAAGAGTCTTGGGAATGTTATTCTTTTTCATGGTTTTTCTGATGTATATAAATTGGTAAATTGCTGCAAGCGGAAATAAAATACAAGTCCATACTATATCAAATTTTTTGTATAAACCTGTTATTGAAAAAACATACTGGCTGAAAAAAACAGTAAACATAATAATGCCCCACATAATAATTATGTGACCATTTTCTTGAAACCTTTGTTTAGTTTCTTCTATTGTTTTTGAAATTAACAACAGACTTTCTTCGGGTGTAATTCTTTCTTCCATTTTTTTCCTTTATTTTGTTTTAAGTACACTCGAATATAAATAAGTTAATATTATTAACCAAATTAATTTTTTAGAATTTTGTTTCGGATCACAGTTTATGTTTTGCTGGAATTATAGAAAGTGGATTTTGAATATCAAATACGTTGAAGCGGGCTACAAATCATCACATACAACAGCAACAGTTATCTTAAACAATTTGGAAGCATATCTAAAAAACCAAGGCATTTGTCATAATTCAGTTCATAATAATTAACACCAAGATTAATAGTCTCATAATAACGTGCTTGATTGTTTTTGTAATATTCTTCTGACGGTATTTTCCAAAAATCACGTCCTAATTTTTCTGTAATAAACCACTTTTCAAGTAATCGTGCTGCTCGTCCATTGCCATCACGGAATGGATGAATATGTGCAAAACGTAAATGAATAAGCGAAGCAAAATAAATAACTTCAATCTCATTGAGATTTGAAGTTATCAATTCCTCAACATCGTTGAAAAATGTTTTCATTTCCTGCACAACAAATTCAGGCTCAACAGCCATATATGCTAAACCTTCTTTTCCAAAAACACCAACCGGTTCAATTCGATATTTACCGCGTTTACTACTAATCAAAAAAGTCTTCGAAAATATCTTATGGCAAGTCAATAAGTTTTGCTCGCTCAATTTGTTTGTTTGTGCAAAAGTATATGCTTCAATCAAATTTTCAATTTCTTCTATCTCTTTTCCCGCTTTAAATTTATCTTTGCTCAATTCGTAATTCATAAAAGAATTCAAATCGACACTATTACCTTCAATATTCGAAGAATAAACAGCAGATGATTTTGTTAAATAGTCAAAACCTCCCTTATTTTCAGAAAAATCATAATTCTTAATTAATCCTGGAATTTCTTTTCCAATTGATTGAATATAAGTATCTAAATATTTTCTGTCAGTTATTCTCATTTAGTCAAATTGTTTATATGCGAATATACTTAATTTTACTTTCAATTTGAGGATTTCAAACATGAGTGCCAGTGTTTTTTGGGAATTACTTTCGGGTAGGTATCAGATCACAAATCAAGTTTGAAAGATACACCGATTCACGTAAAACCCGTGTTAGAAGTAGTTTTACTCTATAATTTAATAAAATAAAATAATTTCTCCGATTCTTGTCCATTAATTAGACTTATCGTTTTTAATTTTAACAAATATTCAGAGTCAATGAATCCCTCGTAAACAACAGTCCCATAGGATGAAGTTGTTGTGAAATATATTCTATCACCTTTAACTTCAAACTTTCCTTGATTATCGTAGGGTTTCGTTAACCATTTAATGACATCCGTTGCTACTCCTGTTGATGTAACTGATATTACAGTACTATCAGGATAAAATCGAAGAAAATGTCTGCTTTCAAAATCAGTTATTACAGTACTGTCAGAATAAAATCGAAAATAATGTCTGCTTTCAATATCAGTTTGTGTCTGATATAATCCGTCAAATCTTACTCCTTTATGTGATTGTGGAAAAATCTGAATTGTTGAAATGCAAAATAGGAAGACAAATATTATATTCTGTTTCATATGACTGATTCCCAATAATATCAACTTTGTTTTTATACAATATTGTGTTATTATGCTAAATTTAGTGTGTAATATCCACAAATACTTCCTATATATGCAACTAAAAATTAAGACGGGATTTTTGTATCTTTGAAAGTAAAAACAGGAAATATATGATAGATATTAACAATGTAATTGTAATTGGCGACAGGGTTTTGATTAAGCCCGAAGAAGACCTTGAAAAAACCAATAGCGGACTTTATCTTCCGCCGGGAGTGCGCGAAAAGGAAAAGGTAATGGGCGGTTATATTTTAAAAGTCGGACCCGGAATTCCTATTGCTTCGCAGATGGATGAAGATGAGCCGTGGAAAGAAAAGGGCGGCGCAAAGTATATTCCGCTGCAAGCAAAGCCTGGCGATTTCGCGCTTTTTCTGAAAAGCAACAGTTACGAAATTGAACTGAAAAAAGAGAAAGTTTTTATTGTTCCGCAGGCGGCATTATTACTTTTAATGAGGGATGAAGAGCTGCTGAGTTAATACCAGCAGCTAATCTTTTATATTGAAAACCAGTGGGAATACTTTACTAAGAAAATATTATCGGGCTGATCGTTTAACAAATTTTTAAAGTCTTTACGGAAACTCATTTCTCCCGGATTTTGGTCATCGGTTTTTTCCTGTGTCCAAACAAAATAGAAGATTGAGCCGGCGTTAATTTCCCAGCGAAGAACTAAATTTGCACGCAACGATTTGATGTTGAAATCAGGGTTATCAAACTCAAAATATTTCGCTTCTCCAGCGCCATCCGGGTCAATTTTATAATTGTTTTCTTCAGAATTATAATCGACCTTCGCACCATTATAACTATAGTAGTTAAAGCTGTTTGTTCGTCCTTTTTTGAGTTCCTTAAAGTTGCTGTACTTTCCAACTGAAAACAAAGGCTGCAAGAATAGCTCGAGCGTTAAATTTGGTGAAAAAGCCCAATTCATTCTAATATTTCCGGAAATTGTTTTCTGCGTCATCTCGGCAAACACATAACGGTTCGAAAATGTGCTTATTGCGGTAGAGTCTGAAAATTTATCAACCCAAGTTCTCGTATCGTAATCAAGCGAAAATTCCGGACCTATTGAAAGCGCAAAAGACGGAGAAGGATGCCAGGATATGTTTGACCAATACCCGAAATATTTTCCGCCGTCATCATTTCGTCCATATTCGGTTCCAATATTGAAACTGACACTATTCTTTGAATCCGAAGAAAGCGAAGCCATCATCCATAAATTATTCGGGTCTTTTACTTTGGGTCCACTACGTGTTAAGGAGCTGTTATAATCTTCAAAATTACAATTTCCCCGGAAATCGATAGAGTAATAATTTGTAAATATTAAATTGGTTGACCAAAATATCACATTGTTTGTAATGTCTCCTTCAAAATCGTAACTTTGCGAAAGCGCAAGATAAACTCGTTTTTCCCGGAAAATGCCATCGGAATTAAACCATCTGTAACCGGTAACAATATGACCATTTATACGGTCGCTTAACCATTGGTATCCAAAATCGTTATACTCAAATCCCGGAGATACAGCACCAAGAGAAGCGTTTAAATAAAAATTCCCTTTTTGTTTATTTATCATTGTTCGCATATACCAACCTGATAGGGAAGTTCTGTTTGAATCAAGTTTCATATAAGTTTTATCGGGGCGTTGCGAATATCTATATGACTTTTCCTGAATATTAACTAACGCGGAAGGTGTTCCGGTAATATATGAACCTGCAGCCATAGCATTCAGCACATAATCGCCGTCATCATCAAGAGTAGTCCAACCATCTGCGCCAAGTGTATAAGCAGCTTTGCTTAATTTATTATTAAGACTTCCGCTATTTAAATCTCTATTCACTCCGGTAAAATTAAAACCGATTGCATGTCTGCCTTTATCAAATTCCTTAATCGCTCTAACAAGACTGTAATTTGTAAGCGGTTCAATTTCGTAAGTTTGCTTTTTTTCACCGATAGAAACTTGTGCATAAGTTCTTTGAGTTACCGCATCCAAAATTCCTAAAGACCAACCATCGCCAACGCGACCGGTTATTTTTGCAGCGCCTAAAATCCTGCTTTCTTTTGGTGCGTTTGTATAATCGTAATCATCGGGTAAATCTCCTTGCGGCGAACGACCTATTCTTCGCGAATAAAACAGATCGGGTGAGCCAAAATTAAATCCCCAATTATTATTTACCCCTCCGTAACCGAACATAAAAAAGTTAGAACCTTCTGTAAAGAAAGGTCTTTTTTCACCAAAATAAGTTTCGGAAGCAGAAAGATTTATAACTGCCGGATCAACTTCAACTTGTCCGAAATCGGGATTGATTGTTCCTGTAAGAAACAAATTACTGCTGAGCGCATATTTTAAATCTGCGCCAAAAGAAGTTGGGAACTGACCGGATTTATAAAAAGGATCTTTTTCATCGTGCTGAAAATATTTGGCTTTTTGAACTATATAAGGAAAAATTTCAATTGAACCGGAAGATTTTATTCCCGAAAGACCTTCAAGTCTTGCAAATTTCGAAACGAAAGAATTTTCTGTTTTGGGGATATGAACAAAAAAAGCTTGCTCATTTTTTCTTTTAATATTTCTTCTGAAATTTATTCCCCATTCATTATTTTCGGTTTCGTTAAATTTTAATTGCGAAAGAGGAATTTGAATTTCTGCAGTCCATCCATCCGAATCGATTGAAGCCTGTGCGTGCCAGATTGCATCCCAGGAAATGTCGTCCCAAGTATCGTTATATAAAATTCCGTCCATTTTAGAGCCACCGGCATTAACAGCAAAAAAGTATCCGGTTTGTTTATCATTATAAGAATCAAGATAAATGTAAAACCAGTCGGAGTTTGTATATTTATCTTTTCTGTTAAGACTTGCGTCAATCAATTCAGGATTCGAATCATACAATTTCACGCCGATGTAAATGTTATTTTCGTCATAAGAAACCCAGACTTTTGTAGCTTCGCTTGCAAGTTTTCCTTCTTCCGGCTCTTTTTGGTAAAAATATTCTGCCGGTTGATTTTCATATACCGTTTCGTTTAATATTCCGTCAACTGTAATTTTTTGTTCCGATTTTATTGCCTTGATGCTTTTGTGTTGTTCTGCAAACATTAAATTACTTGCAAGTAAAATAATTTGTATTAAAATTTTAGGATATTTCATAAAGATATTTTTTTGATTTTTAGACTCTTAATATTTAAATAAGTTACTTCGATAGATATACAGTTAATTATTTGAAATCCCTATGAAGATTAAAATATATGTTCTTGATTTTTAATTATTTGAGTATTATTTTTTTCTTTCTTTTAATTTAAACAAGAAAAAATGCATTCAAATTTAAAATCCAATCTGGAAAAGATATTTCAATACTCCCGCAATCCTGATGAATTATTTGATGCATTTCAGTTACTAATCTTCAAAAAAGTCAACGACCTGGAGTTATTTAAAATACTGCTTGCAAACCCTACTATTTCTAAAGACGAGCTTTTAATGTTTAGTGAAAAATTAGCAAAGGATTTTTCTGATTTGGCAGGTGATATTTATTTGTGGACGTCCAGAGTGATAGAAAACAAAACAAACCAGACCGAATGTATGGACATCGCTTTGCATTATCTCAAAAAATCCTGGCTCACCAATAAATTTAATAACGAACCATTATTGCGAGCTTGTTCTCTTTTTAACTTCGAATATGATATTGACTTCCCGCTGAATAAAAATGTTATTGCGTTTGTTGAAGAATCTGTAAATTATGTAAAAATTAAAAGTAAAATTTACTACTCGCTGGCAATAATTTATAAAAAAGCGGGTTTAAAGGAAAAAAGCAGAGAATGTGAAATGCTTGCCGAAAAATGGGCTTCTGTTGAAGATTAATAATTATATCCTATTGAAAAATAAAAATACAGCGGTCCCCAGCTTATAATATTATCTTGTAATTTATTTTTAATCAAAAAACTCTTGCCAATAGAAAAATCTGCTGGACCGATAGGAGTATCGAGTGATAAAATAATTCCCAGACCATGCCTTAAATCTTTAAATCTTATTTGTTCTTTTTGCGTCCAGATAGAGCCTAAATCATATCTTCCGCGTAAATATGTATCGAAAAATAATTTAAATGGCAGCATATATCTGAATTCCAGCGAAGAAATAAAAATTTGCCTTCCGCGGTATTCATAATCTCTGAATCCGAAAAATGAATTTTGTCCGCCAAAAGAAAATTGTCTGCTTAAAGGAAGTGTTGCATCTGCAAAACCGAAAATAATTTTGGGGTGAATTGTACTTACGCTGCTTATTGAAATATATTGTTCATAAAACATATCGAATTTTGTATAACTCTGGTTGCTTCCAAAAAAGGATTGGGCTGTTTCGTAACCGGCATTTAACACAAATCCCGAAACTGGATATGGATACATGTTTTGGGAATCAATATTCAATTTTAAACCTAATGTGGAAATATTCATTCTATAAGTATCAACTTTTTTATCTACAGTATTTATTATTTGATCTTGTTGGTATCTTGATTCAAAAATAAGATTTCCAACTTTTTTTACTTGCATTCCGATTCCAAAGGAAATACCGTATTCACTTTGGCTATATTCTCCGTCCTTGCTGCGCTGAAATCTGTTTTCACTTGATACAGAATCATTTTTATAAACTGAAATATCCTGACTTTTTAAAAATCCTTTTAATCTGTAAGTAAGATATGTATTAAATATCCTGGTTGCTCTCTGTTCCAATTCCAACGAATTTTTTTTCAAAGAACCGTTATATGTTACCCCTAATTCTGTTCCGCTTCCAAAAAGATTTTCATCTCGTATATCTATGCTGATCTGGCTTAAATACTCATTATCTGCTGCAAAACCGAATCGTATAATACTTGATATTTTTTCTTTAACAGTCAGTTCTAAATATTTTTTCCCGTCTATTCTGATTATTTCTACATCAATATCTTCAAAAAGATTTGTACTTCGCAAATTTGCCAAACCTTCTTCTGCGTTTTTACAGGAAAAAACATCTCCGGGTTTTACTTTAAAATCGCGGGTTATAAGAGTCTCATCACTTTTTGTATTTCCTTTTATAATAAGCTGTTCAACTACTCCTTCGGATATTTCTATTAACAAATCTTTTGTTTGTTCATTAAAGGTAACTTTATCGATGCTTGCCAGACAATAACCGCTTTTTCTGTAGTTCCTTAATACATTCATTAATTCTTTTGATACATTTTCGGAATTGAACGGTTTATAAAGTAATTTTGAAATGCAAGCATTTATGTTATGATTAAAAGATTTACTTGAACCTTTAACCGAAACTGTTAAAATTTTAGGATACTCCGGCGCTTCAATTGAAAGCAGTGTTTTTCCGTTAACAGGTAAAAGATTTATTTTAAATGCTTTGTAATTTCCGGATAAATATAAATTGTAGGCTGATAAGTATATATCAGATAAATAGATCGGTCGCGATAAATCCAGACCGTTTATAACTTTATATTCCGCTGAGTTTTCGGAATAATTTAATTCAAGTTCATTAATTACACTGTCTTTGCCAGAAATGTTTTCGAAAATTTTCCCTTTAATTTTGTCTTCTATTTCCGAAATGATTTTTTTCGCCGAAAAATAACCAGAATCAATTATTGAACTGATTTCCGAAAAGTCGCTGTTTTGTCTGCTTCCAAGATTAGGATTAATTAAAAAATCCGCATTTTTTTCGTTCTGTTTATTAATTACCTGCATAGGAATGCTAACCATTTGATCAGCAACATTCCAAGGATAAGCTAAATCTTCTTTACTGAAAAGGGGACTTGTTGTATTAACAGCAATTATTAAGTCGGGTTTGTATTTTAATGCAGCGTTAACCGGAATATTTGAAACAAGTCCGCCATCTACTAACAGCATTGTATCTATTTCAACAGGTGGAAGTAAAAGAGAAAAACTTGAACTGGCTCTTATTGCTTTATGCAAAGAACCATCTTCGAGAATAACCATTTCTCCGTTTTCAAGATTTGTGCTAATCGCTTTGAAATCGTAAAGAAATTCCGAAAAATTTTCGAAAACATTTAACGGAGCATTTAAAGCCAGCAAGTTTAAAAAATTCGTAACTTTTTGTCCAGAACTTATTGAAGTTGGAAGAATAGGTTTAAAACCATCGAGTCTGAGTGCAAAAATAGCTTTGTCTTCAGTTATTTTCTGATCGATAAAAAGTTCATTCCGTTTATTGTCCTCTGTGGAATAAAACTCATTCCAAGGTGCTTTTTTTACAATATCGGTCATTTCTTCAACAGTGTATCCGGCAGAATACATTCCGCCGATAATACTGCCCATGCTTGTACCGTAAATAGCCGAAACTTTAATTTTATTCTCTTCCAAAGCTTTTAATACGCCTATTTGCGATAATCCGCGTGCACCGCCGCCGCTAAGCACCAGTGAAATTTCTGGTTGTATTGCGGGAACTTCGTTGCTTAATCCAAAAGGCAGATATTTTGTTTTGGTTTCAAAAGTATAACTAATTGCTTCCTGAGCCGTTAACACGGTTGAAAATATTATTAAAAGAACTATAAATAAAACTTGTTTTATCATTCAGATAATGAATATTATTTTTTCTTTTTATTTTGCTGCTGTGCTTTCTGCTGATCTGCTGCGGCTTCCATCATCCGTTGCATAAAACCGCTTTTTTTCGGCTTGTCAACCGGAACAAGTTCAACATCGTTTTTTGAATTGTTTACATAATATTGCTGAATTATAGAGAACAAATTGAACATAAAATAGTATAGGTTAACACCCGAAGGCAGGGACATAAACATAATTGTCATCATAATCGGCATCATATAAACCAATGCTTTCTGCGTAGGATCTTTCATTGTCATCTTTTGCTGAACGAACATTGTAATTCCCATTAAAACAGCTAGTCCGCTTATATGACTTATTAACGGTATGCCTGCCGGAAGACGCAAAATAATATCGGGAGCGGCAAGATTATCTATCCACCAGATAAAGGGCTGGTTTCTCAATTCAATTGCCAGATTAAAAAGGCTCCACAACGCAACCAATATAGGCATCTGTAAAAGCATCGGCAAACATCCGCCTGCTGGATTTATTCCATACTTGGAATAGAGACTCATTGTTTCTACAGAAATTTTTTGCTGGTCGTCTTTATATTTTTCTTTCAACTCGGCAATTTTTGGCTGCAAAAGCTGCATTTTTTTCATCGATTGCATGCTTTTACGGGTTAAGGGATATAAAAGCACTTTTATGATGAGTGAAAATAGTATTATCACAAAACCGTAGTTCGGTATAAAATTATGCAAAAACTTAAAAAGAGGTAGAAGAAAATATTCGGAAATAGGTCTGATTATAAACGACATTCCCATAAAATTACCGAAATCGTATATTGCTTCGTAATTTTTATTGTATGCTTTCAGTACGTCATAATCCAACGGTCCTATATATAAGTAGAAAACATCTTTTTGAACATTTTTATTTTGAAGCGGAACTCTGTAACCAACCTTGTAATATTCGCGCGGACCAAGGATTCCTTTATTTTTTGTATGTCCTTCTATAAAAACTCCGCCTTCCGAAATTTGATTTTCAGGCGAAATAATAATCCCGAAATATTTGCTTTTAATTCCCAGCCAGTCAACCTGACCATTAAATTCTTTTTTTTCTATTTCATCTTCCGATGACGAATTTATAATCAGTTGTTCGCCACCCGAAAATGCACTAGCGTTTGAATATGATGCTTCATCTACAGAATTTTTCTCAACAAAGTTAATACCTTTTTCCCACTGAAAATCGTAATTAAATCCGCTCATTTCAGTGTTCATATTTACAAATACATTTTCAATTTTCGAACGGTAACTGTTTCCATATAAAACAAAAATACGTTTGATAATATTTGAATCGGCTGTTATAAACTCATATGTTATTACAAGCGAATCAGTTCCGCTTATTTTATATTCGTAATTTTCTGATCTGCTTTCAAAAAGTAATTCTGCTGTTTTTACAAGTTTTCCTTGCTTTGTAACAAAAACAGTATTCAGTTCACCGCCGTTTTCCTGATTTATAAGCTGAACTTCGTTTTTATAATAAGGTCCATCAGGAAAATCTTCGTGATACCATGTTTTAAATTGTTTAAGAAAATACTTTTTAAGCCTTGCTCCTTTGTTTGTAAATTCTGCTCTTATCAAGTCAGTTTCAATAGTTATTATACTTTCTTCGGTGCTGCCGATATTAGAAAAAATGCTGTCTTTATCGCTGTGTTTAGAAATTGCCGGCTGTATATTACTTTGGTTGCTATTTTCTGAAATTTTATTTTCTGTTTTAGCAGAATCTTTTTGCGGAACCTGCTGTGGTTGAACGGGAGCAGGTGCGTTAAAATACATCCAAACAGTTAAAATTATTCCAATTAAAACAAATGCCGCTATACTCTGTTTATCCATTTAGAATCCGTAACTTTTTAAAAAATTATTTTAATGCCAAAAATAAGTAAATTAAACCTCTTGAAAGAAGAAAAATTGGCTTGAACAGTGGTAAAAGTAATCAACTTTATTTAACTGTGCCGTTTAATAAAGATTCCAATCGATTTAACCAGCTCTAAAATCTCGGGGGTTACTTTATCAAGTTTAATAATTCTGTTATTTTTTTTATTTAATCTGTTTGGGGAAAAGAAAACCAATAAAGTTTTATTTTCGGTAAATACATTATCGGCAAAGAAATTTTTATTTTGTCTGTACGATTCCCGCATTAGCCTTTTGATGCGATTTCTCCAAACAGCATTTCCGGCTTTTCGCGAAACTCCAACAGCAATTTTTATCGGGGTATTTTTCCATTCAGTTTGTAAAAAAACAGCTTTGAACTTGCCGTTTTTAGAAAAAATGGTTTTCCCTTCCGAAAAAACCATTTCCAATTCTTTTCTTTTTTTTATTCTTTCTTTTTCAGAAAAAGAATGCTCTTTCAATTTTTTTTATTTTTCATCACTAACTGTCAATCTTTTGCGGCCTTTTGCTCTTCTTCTTGCTAAAATTTTACGGCCGTTTTTTGTTGCCATTCTTTCACGAAAGCCATGCTTATTTCTTCTTTTTCTCTGACTTGGCTGAAAAGTACGTTTCATAATTAATTCTCCTATTAAAAAAGAACACAAAAATAATTATTAAAAGTTAATTAATCAAACAAAAATTTAAACTATGTTTTTGCGAGGAATTTTTCTCAATAAAAATCATCAAAGAAAAAAAGTTGAATTGCTTTCAATTGAATAACTAATTATGTTTAAAATAAACTAAAAAGAGGTTGTGATGGATGAATTTATGGTGGCAGCAATTGACGAAGCAAAAAAAAGTTTAAAGGAAGGGGGCATCCCTATTGGTTCTGTTCTTGTTCACGATAGAATGATTATTGGAAAAGGGCATAATCGGAGGGTACAATCAGGCAGTGCGATTTTACACGGCGAGATGGATGCTTTGAAAAATGCCGGGAGACAATCCTCGCAAATTTATAAAGAATCTGTTTTATACACTACACTATCTCCTTGTTCGATGTGCAGCGGAGCTGTTTTACTTTATAAAATACCAAAAATTGTTATCGGCGAAAATATCACTTTCAAAGGAGAAGAAGATTTGCTAATTGAACGAGGGGTAGAACTAGAAATACTACAAAACCCCGAATGTATTATTCTGATGGAAGAATTTATTAGTAACAAACCATATCTGTGGAATGAAGATATTGGCGAATGAAAACATTGGACTGCATTTGGTGCAGTCCGATTAGTTTAAACTTTTTCAAACTCAAGTTTTCCTGCTCCCGGATAAACTATTCTTATTGTATCTCCGGTATTAATTTTATTTATAAGCAATTCCGTTGAAAGCGGATTTATCAGATATTTTTGTATTGTCCGTTTCAGCGAACGAGCTCCGTAATTTATGTTGTAACCTATGCTTAATAAAAACTCCTTTACATCATTTTCTATTTCAAGTTTTATGTTTTTTTCTGATAATGTCTGCGAAAGTATTTGCAGCTGTAAATCAATAATATCCGATAATTCTTTTTTAAGCAAAGGACGGAAAAGTACTACTTCATCTATCCTGTTTAAAAACTCAGGACGGATTGTCTTGCGCAGCATTTCACTTAATTTTATTCTCAAATCGCCCAAAATTTCTTCCAGATTATTTTCATTAAAATCCGACATCCGCTCCTGAATTAAATGCGAACCGAGATTTGAAGTCATAATGATTATCGTATTTTTAAAATCTACAGTGCGTCCTTTATTATCTGTCAGTCTGCCGTCATCTAATAATTGCAGCAAAATATTAAACACATCCGGATGTGCTTTTTCAATTTCGTCAAGTAAAATTACTGAGTAAGGTCTTCGCCTTACAGCTTCGGTCAATTGTCCTCCTTCTTCGTAACCCACGTATCCCGGAGGTGCCCCGACAAGCCGCGACACGCTGTGCTTTTCCATATATTCCGACATATCAATACGAATTATTGCGTGTTCGTCATTAAACAAAAATTCTGCAAGCGCTCGAGCTAATTCAGTTTTTCCTACTCCGGTTGTACCGATAAATATAAACGACCCGATTGGTCTTTTTTCATCCTGCAATCCTGCCCGCGATCTTCTTATCGCATTTGCCACTGCGCTTACTGCTTCATTTTGTCCGATAATTCTTTTATGAAGTTCTGTTTCCATATTTACAAGTTTCATTCGTTCACTTTCAAGCATTCTGCTTACCGGAATTCCTGTCCATTTTGCAACTATTTCTGCAATGTCTTCTGCCTCTACTTCTTCCTTTAATAATTGGTTTGATTTATTTTCGAGTTCGGCAGTTTCTATTTTAAGTTCTTTTTCAAGCTGTGCAATTCTTCCGTAACGCAACTCGGCGACTTTTGCTAAATTACCGTCCCGTTCATATTTTTCTGCCTTTTGTTTGGAATTTTCTATTTCGCTTTTCAAATCTCTTATTTTCTGAATTCTTTCTTTTTCCATCTGCCATTGCAATTTTACACTGTTCCGCTTTTCAATTGTATCCGATAATTCAAAGTTCAAATCTCTTAATCTTTCAGCGCTTGCTTCGTCTTTTTCTCTTTTTAACGCTTCCTTTTCAATTTCAAGCTGCTTTACTTTTCGCTCAAGAACATCGAGATCTTCCGGAAGAGAGTTAATTTCGAGTCTCATTTTTGAAGCTGCTTCATCGATCAAATCAATAGCTTTATCCGGTAAAAACCTGTCGGCTATATACCTGCTTGATAATTGAACAGCTGCCACAATTGCGCCGTCCGTAATGCGCACGCCATGATGAACTTCGTATCTTTCTTTTAATCCGCGTAATATCGAAATTGCGTCTTCTTCATTTGGCTCTGTTATCAATACAGGCTGAAATCTCCTTGCAAGCGCAGCATCTTTTTCGATGTATTTTCGGTATTCATCCAAAGTTGTAGCACCTATTGTATGAAGTTCACCCCTAGATAACGCAGGTTTAAGTATATTTGCCGCATCCATAGCTCCATCTGTTTTGCCGGCTCCCACTAATTGGTGAAGTTCATCAATAAAAAGAATTATTTCTCCGTCACTTTCAGTTACTTCTTTTAACACTGCTTTTATTCTTTCTTCAAATTGTCCACGGTATTGGGTTCCGGCTACCAAAGCACCTAAGTCAAGAGCAATTATTGATTTGGTTTTAAGATTTTCTGGTGCGTCACCCGATATAATTCTATGTGCAATTCCTTCGGCAATTGCGGTTTTCCCGACTCCGGGCTCCCCTATTAAAACAGGATTGTTTTTTGTTCTGCGCGATAAAACCTGCAAAACTCTCCTAATTTCCTCGTCCCTGCCTATTACAGGGTCCAATTTCCCGCTTTTTGCTAAATCATTTAAGTTTTTTCCATATTTTTTTAGCGACTGATATGTATCTTCGGCATTCTGACTTGTAACACGCTGATTTCCGCGTATATCTTTAAGTGCATTCAGAATCATTTCCTTTGTTAATCCTGCTGCTTTCAATAACTTTGTGCTTTGGTCGTCAATTCCTAAAATAGCAAGCAATATATGTTCATTTGATACAAACTCATCTTTTAGATTTTTAGCTTCTTCCGAAGCAGCATCCAGCATTCTGGCTGTATTATTCGAAAACTGCTGATTCCCGATTCCAGCTCCCGTAACTTTTGGCATTTTTTCAAGCGATTCTGCAATTCCTATTTTTATTTGATTTGAATTTCCTATTGTTTTAATAATTATGGAATTAAGAACATTTGAATCATCCTGCACAATTGCCGCTAAAATGTGAACAGGTTCTATTATTTGGTTGTTGTAATTTTGCGCTATTTCAACAGCATTATTTATTGTTTCCTGCGCTTTTATTGTAAGTTTGTTAAAATTAAATGTCATTTTTTACTCCTTTTTATTCAAGAAGTTTAAACTTTTTATTTCGAAAAATAGTTTCATAAATTTAATTACTAACTTAGTAGTAAATTTTGTATTGCACATCTATAAATAAGATACAAATATTAAAATAGAATTATTCATAGTAAAATTCAAATTAAAGAAGACTTAAAATCCTTTTTTGAATTTGATTTCTTTTATTATTATTTTTAATGTTAATATTTTTGGGAATTATTATTTTATGAATTACCCTTTGGAAGATACAATTATTGCTCTTGCTACTCCTGCTGGAGCTGGATCAATTTCAGTCATCCGAATCAGCGGTGAAAACTGTTTTGAAATAACAGATACTATTTTCAAGGGAAAGGCGGCTCCAATAAAAGATTGTCCTTCACATACAATTCATTATGGTAATATTTTAACTCAAAATGATGAGGTAATTGATGATGTTCTTGTTTCCATATTTAAAAAACCAAATTCTTACACAGGAGAAGATGTTATTGAAATAAGCTCTCATGGAAATCAGTACATTGTTAACCGCATTATTCAGCGGTTTTTAGATGAAAAGATAAGACTTGCTGAACCCGGTGAATTTACAAAACGAGCTTTTTTAAATGGAAAGATTGATCTTGCTCAGGCTGAAGCTGTTGCCGATATTATTAACGCGCGAACTGAAGCATCTTTAAAAGGAGCAAGAAACCAGTTTGACGGAATTTTATCATCTAAAATTGAAGTTCTTCGCAATCAGCTGTTGGAAATTTCATCTTTATTAGAACTTGAACTTGATTTTGCCGAAGAAGAAATTGAGCTGATGCCTTTACAAACCGTAAAAACTAAAATTGAAGAAACTATTAGTGAAATTGATTCACTTCTTAAAACTTATTCATTCGGAAAAATTATTCGTGATGGTGTTAATGTAGCTTTGGTAGGCCGCCCGAATGTTGGAAAATCTTCTTTGTTAAACTATTTTCTTAAAGAAGCACGGGCAATTGTCAGCGATATTCCAGGTACAACACGTGATATTATACGAGAGGAATTGGTTATTGATGGAATACTTTTCAGAATTTCGGATACCGCAGGACTTCGTTCCACTGAAGATGCGATTGAAAAAGAAGGAGTTTTGCGAAGCAAAGATGAAATCCGGAATGCCGATATTGTAATATTGATGTCCGATATTAATAATGCTGATGATAAAAGTATTGTAAACGAGTTACTTGAACTGACTGATGAAAATCGAATTCTACATATTATCAATAAAATAGATCTTAAACCAAACTATCTTTTAGATAAAGATATTGCTGTCTCGGTAAAAAAAGGAATAGGTATATCTAAATTATTTGATAGTTTAAAAGAAAAAGTTTGTAGTATTAATACTTTTTCTGAAAAAAGTGCTGTTGTTTCAAATTTACGTCATTACAATTCTTTGATAAAAACAAATGAATGTTTGACTGCAGCTTTGGAATCTGTTAAAAATAATATGAGTGAGGAGTATATCGCTGTTGACTTACGAAACGCGGTTTCTTCGCTTGGGGAAATTATCGGCAAAGTTACTTCTGAAGATATATTGAATAATATTTTTTCGAAATTTTGTATTGGAAAGTAGTGTTTCACGTGAAACATTATTTTGTTTTTTAATTTTATGTTTCACGTGAAACATTAAGGATAATAATGAAGGTTTATGATATAATAGTTATTGGCGGAGGTCATGCAGGAATTGAGGCTGCAATAGCTCCAGCTAAAATGGGTTGCTCAGTAGCAATTGTAACAATGGATAAAAATGCTTTTGGCAGAATGTCTTGTAATCCTGCAATCGGAGGAAGCGCAAAGGGTCATCTTGTTCACGAAATTGATTCTTTGGGTGGTGTTATGGGACAAATTTCAGATAACACCGGAATTCAATTTCGTGTACTAAACAAATCTAAAGGACCTGCTGTTTGGGCAGGAAGATGCCAATCTGACCGTGACTTATATACTATTGAAGCTGGGAATTTTATAGCCAACATCCCGGGAATTGATGTAATTGAAGATTCTGTAACAGATATTGTTTGTGAAGGAAAGAATGTTTCAGGTGTTATTACAAAATCAGGTCAAGAATTTGGTTGTAAAGCTGCAATTGTATGTTCCGGTACTTTTTTAAATGGATTGATGCATACCGGTATGAAATCTTTTGTCGGCGGGAGATATGGCGAAGATGCTTCATACGGATTGACCGAATCTTTAGAGAAACTTGGTTTCGTTTCAGGACGTTTGAAAACAGGAACACCTCCAAGACTTCATAAAGATAGTATAGATTATTCAGTACTTCGTGAACAACCCGGGGATGATATTCCCGAAGCTTTTTCTTTTAAAACAGATCTTTCTATTTTCCCTGTTTTACCCCAAGTTCCTTGTCATATGACTTTTACCGATGAGCGCGTTCATAAAGTTCTTGAAAAAGGTTTTGACAGATCACCTCTATTTCTTGGAAAAATAAAAGGCGTTGGTCCAAGATATTGTCCGTCTATTGAAGATAAAATAGTAAGATTTACTGATAAAACCCAACATCATTTGTTTCTTGAGCCTGAAGGTTTAAATTCAGATTTAATATATATTAATGGATTTTCCTCATCTCTTCCCGAAGAAATTCAGGAAGAAGCTCTTCGTCTTATTAAAGGTCTTGCCGATGTAAAAATTATTCGTTTTGCTTATGCTGTAGAATATGATTTTTTTCCGCCTTATCAGGTTGATCTTACTCTTGAAACAAAACTTATTAAAGGATTATACTTTGCCGGACAAGTAAACGGAACTTCTGGATATGAAGAAGCTGCTGCACAAGGACTTCTTGCAGGGATTAATGCAGCTCTTAAAATTCAGGGAAGAAACGATTTTACCCTTAAAAGGAGCGAAGCCTACATAGGAGTTTTAATTGATGACCTTGTTGGCAAATCCACAACAGAGCCTTACAGGATGTTTACAAGCTGCGCCGAACATCGTTTGCTTCTTCGTCAGGATAATGCGGATAGAAGATTGATGAAATATGGATATGAATTCGGACTGATAGAAAAAGAAGATTTTGAACGTGTTTCTGAAAGAGAAGCTCTAATCTTGGAAAGTATTTCTTCATTAAAATCTGTTAAAATCAAACCTGATGTTATAAATCCATATTTAGAAAAAAAAGATTCGAGTTTGCTCAAAGAATCTGAGTCCGTAGATAAACTATGCAAAAGGCCTGATATTTCATTAAAAGAACTTCTTTCTTTTTCAAACAACCACAAACCTTTTCTTAAAAAACTAACTAATGATGAAAAGGCTCTTGAACAAGTTGAAATAGAGTTAAAATATGAAGGATATATTCAAAGACAAATTGAAGCAGTTGAACGCATTGATAAGTACGATAACATAAATATTCCTGATATTTTGGATTACAATTCTATTAAAGCAATTTCAAAAGAAGGGCGAGAAAAACTTTTAAAAGTAAAGCCCCGTACTGTCGGTCAAGCATCCAGAATTTTAGGAGTAACTCCTTCTGATATTTCTGTGCTGGTAGTGTATTTAAAAAACTAGACGAGGTTTTTTTGGAGAATTTCGAACTTTATCTTAAACAGCTCAAAGAATTTTTCTGGAAAAACAATATTAATCCGGATATTTCACAGATTGAGCGACTTTCTTTATACGCTTCTCTTCTTTATGATAAAAATAAGATATTAAATCTCGTTTCCCGAAAAGATATCGACAACATAGTTGAAAATCATATTTTTATTTGTTCATATATTAATCACTTTATCCCAAAACATTGCAAGTCCTTTTTGGATATTGGAACCGGCGGGGGACTTCCCGGGATTCCTTTGGCAATTTCTAATCCTTTCTTAAAAGGCATTCTTGCAGACTCAACATCAAAAAAAATTGCTGCCGTGCAAGAGTTTATTCACAAATTAAAATTAAGCAACATTAAAGCCGAAAGCATACGTGTTGAAGATCCTGAGTTTATAACCAAACACCAAAATTCCTTTGACCTTGTTGTAAGCAGAGCAACAGTACCTTTGATAATGCTGATCCGATATTCTTTGCCTCTTGTCAAAGATAAAGCTTTTCTTTTATCATTGAAAGGCGGGGATCTTTCCGATGAAATAAAAGTTGCTGAAATTAAATACAAAATAAATATAAAAAAATATACGGTTTTCGAGCTTTCGTATAAACCAAACAACTTACGAAACGAAAAAGAAAAAAAACTAATTCTTTTGGAACTGATAAAATGAGCTCTGAAAATAATTTATTTTCTGAAATAAGCAGTCTTTCAACCGAACAAATCAATCCACTATCAAAAAACATTGATTCTCTTCCCGCCTTGGATATTTTAAAAATAATCAACGAAGAAGACAAATCTGTTGCATTTGCAGTTGAAAAAGAGATTTCTCATATCGCTAAAGCTGTTGAGGCTGTTGTTAATTCCTTCACTAGGAACGGCAGGCTTTTATATTTCGGCGCTGGTACCAGCGGACGCTTAGGTGTTGTGGATGCTTCGGAATGTCCGCCCACTTTTGGAACAGACCCCGAAATGGTTCAAGGTTTTATTGCCGGTGGAAAGGAAGCAATGTTCCGTGCACAAGAAGGAGCCGAAGATTTTGAAGAAAACGGAGCTGATGATGTTTTACGCATCAACGTTACAAAAAATGATGTTGTATGCGGAATAGCGGCAAGCAACAGAACACCTTATGTATTAGGTGCAATAAAAAAAGCAAAATCTATCGGTGCGGCAACTATTTTTTTATCTTGCTCTCCGCGTTCAAGTTTTTCCTTTAAAGAAGCAGATATTATTATCTGCCCCGAAGTAGGACCCGAAGTAATAATGGGTTCAACCCGATTGAAAAGCGGTACTTCACAAAAAATGGTGCTTAATATGATTACCACTACTTCAATGGTTCTTTTAGGCAAGACATATGAAAATATGATGATTGACCTGCAACTCACAAATAAAAAACTTGTTGAACGCGCAAAAAGAATTATAATGCTTATTACCGGATGCAATTATGCAAAAGCTGCAGAGTATCTTGAGCTTTCCGGCGGACATGTAAAAACTGCAATTGTTATGATTTCTGCAAACACCGATAAAGATACTGCACAACTTATGATTAAAAATGCAGGCGGATTTGTAAGAAAAGCATTATCTTAATTCTAAATAATAATTTTATTTAGAATGAACTCATCTGAAATATATCTTCGTTATCCGCCAGAGCGCGATATTGTTTTTGTAATGGGAGCTGGCACATCTCATCCGGACGGTGTTCCTTTGCAAGAGGATATTCTTCCTGCTATTTTATCAAAAGGATTTAATGAAATTGAAGAATCTCCGATTGGCAGAACTGTAATTGAATTTATAAAAGACAATTTTTACATAAACCACGAAAAGAACCTTTATCCGCAACTCGAATCTGTTTTTGCTTTTATGGACCACTTTTTATTTGAACGTGAAAGTCTTAGCAGCAAATATTCAAATTCCTTTATTTACTATACTAAAGAGAACTTAATTAAACTTATTCATTACATAATTGAATTGCAAGCAGACAAAAAAAGCTTTTACTATCATAAATTTTGGGAAGCGGTTGTAAATAACAACAAAAACATTTCAATAATAACACTGAATTATGATACACTCCTTGAACAGGCTTTCGATTTTCTTTTTCCCGAAAAAGGTTTAATTGACTATTGCTTTCATCTTATGAATTACAATACCGATCAAGCGCTTAAACCTTTCCGCTTTTGGATTAATGCACGCGAACCTGTTAATATTATTAATAACGCTCATCCAGTTCCTTATAAAATATTAAAAGTTCACGGAAGCTTAAACTGGAAATACTGTAATTGCTGCAACCAGACATTATTAACTCCTTGGGACAGAAAAATAGATCTTTTTCACGGGAAATTTCTTGGTTACACACCCGATAAAAAAGAATACAGTTTTTCCTGTCCTTTGGACGGAACTGATTTTCAGACTTTAATAATTCCGCCTTCTTATCATAAATTTATTAAAAGCTCAGTAATATCGCAGCTTTTAAACGAATCGGCACGCGAAATTCATTGCGCAAAAAAAATAGTTTTTATCGGATATTCTCTTTCAGGAACCGATGCGCACATTAAAGCGCTTTTTAAAAAGAATCTTAAAAACGATACAAAGGTTTTTGTAATAAATAATGAGAACTCCGATAATCTGAAAGCTAAATATCTTTCTCTTACTTCAAACATCGAGTTTATCGACAGTTCTTTCGAAAATCTTTTATCGGACGACAATTTGCTTGCAAGAATTTTTAACCTGTAATTTTTTGAGTCAATTAATTTTAACACTTCAAATTTATTTCTTTGTTTTTACCCCATAATCGCAATTATTTTTTTAGCACAAATTTTGCTGATTGTTTGTCAACATAACATTTACAAAACAAATGATTACAAAATTAGGCATATTGGTTTTAGGAATTTTATCAGACGGACGATCTTCTTTTTCCGAAATATCAATTCTCTTGGAAGATTTAAAAGTTCAAAGATGGTTTCCTGTAAACAATTCAACTTTGGAAATTGCCTGTAAAAATCTTTTTCGCGAAGATTTTATAAAAACTTCCTTTGTTAAAGAAACAGAAGTTTTCGAAATAACCCCGTCGGGTAAAAAAAAATTAGATGATTCTATAATAAATTTTCTTGATGACGATAACCTTGACCCGATTGCATTTGATATTGCAATTTTGTTAATGAAAAAACTGGGAAAAACCGACTGGGTAAACACAACAAAAAGAAAACTTGAAATTCTTGAATCGGAACAGTTTGAACTTAAAAACAAAATTCTTATTTCCGAATTGAAACGGGATATTTCGTTTACAAGTCTGGCACTTTTAAAACACAAACTATATTTAATTGAAGCCGAAATTAAAACCGTAAAAGATTTAATAAAAGAACTTAACATAACAAACTTCAACACCGATACCCGCATTTTTAATATAAAATCTGCTTAGAGAAACCTTAATTAATAAACAGCAGACCCCATTCTTATTTAACCAAAAATTTAAATTTTACTTGTTTCGGCAATATTTTTTATTGAAGTTGATGACGTGAATTTTAATGACAAATTGGAAAATGTTTTATAGCCAGGGAAGGCAAAATAAAATAATTAAAAATATACCGCAGCGGGAAGCATTTTGAAGCGGAAAACATAGATGGTTTTTTACAGCAATATCTTTTACTGCAATTTAATGAGGATTAAATTATGCGGACTATTTTTTTTCTTTTATTATCACTTCTGTTTTTAAATTCCTGCACTACCACTGAACCGGAAAACAAATTTACTTTTACCCCCGAAGATGCAAGCTGCACTGAGGCTTGGCTAAATATTGAAGCAAACGGCAGCGTAACTATTGAGCGGGAAGGAGCAGAACCAAAACAAGTTGAAGTAAATGGGAATTACACTTTTTACGAAGAAGGACTGAAACCTAACACTGAATATAACTACACTGCAACAACAGGCGATAAAAAACTAACTACAAAAATTACAACGCTCGATACCACCAGCAATAACTTTACCTGGCAGAGCTGGAACTTTGGAAGTGAAGTTGGGAGCTGCCGGTTGTATGATGCCGCAATAATAAACGAGAATGATATCTGGGCGGTTGGAGAGATATTATTGCCCGATACGAATGAAAACGGATTCTCACTGTATAACGCTATTCATTGGGATGGGAGTGAGTGGGAGTTTTTTAAAATACCGATTAAAGATTACGGTGATTTTATAACAATTGCACAACTTCGTACTATTTTTGCTTTTTCTGGAGATAATGTATGGTTTGCGAGTTATGCTGATTTAATTAAATGGAACGGAGAAAAATTTGAATCTAAAGCTTTTTTTATGGAGTCAATCCCTTTTAATGGGCAAGTAAATAAATTATGGGGGGGTAGTGAAAATGATCTTTATTGTGTTGGGAATGGGGGAGCAATTTATTTATACAACGGCACAACCTGGACTAAAATAGAAACGGGAACTGATTTACCGTTTGTTGACATATACGGGGCAGCAAACAGCGAAACAGGAAAAGAAGAAATTCTGGCTGTGTGTAACCGGAATTATCCTGCAGGAAAACGTTTATACAAAATAGAAGGAAACACAGCTACAGAAATATCACTTGTTATACCAAATTACCAGGCTGCGGATATTGACGGATTATGGTTTGTTCCTAACAGGCGCTACTATATAGCAGGTAATGGAATATATGAGAAAAAATCATTGGAAGATGCCGAATGGACTGGTAAACCGCTGGAAGTATCGAGGTACGCAAAGACGTCAATACGTGGGAATGGGTTGAATGACATCTTTTGTGTTGGCGCATTTGGAGAAATACTTCATTACAATGGGATTAGATGGAAAAGTTTTATGGATGAAACGGGTTGGTTTGACGGAGCCTACAACAACGTAGATGTTAAGGGAAATATAATTGTTGCCACAGGAGGAGAAGGGCAGCAGGCTAAAATACTAATTGGCAAAAGATAAACCTTTACCGGAGCTTAAATACCCGTTTTCAAAGAAATGGGAGAGACTGTCAAGATATTTCAGTAACCCGGCGATTTATCGCCGGGAAAAAGTGAAACGAAAGCAACATCAACCGTTTTTAACGGTTTAGCATCGTGGAAAAATAGAAAAATCATCACCCCGCGTTTAAACACAAAGATTAGATATTCAAAAGTTTTAAAATATATTTTTGTACTTTTGTTCAACAATTTAAAAATAATTATGAACAAACCATTACTTCCCGGAACTGAGTTTCAATATCGCCGCTTAAAAAATTCGCCGGTTGAACAAAACATCCCGATACTTTTTATTGGAGCAGGCAACGAATTTTTTGCCGATAAGTTTTCCAAAAAATTTAAAGTTGGTGCTGAACTTATTGTAGAAGATTACGAAACCCTAATCAGCGCGAAATTGCTGCTGCAAGAAAACAGCGCGGTTACAACAAGAATTATGGACTTCGCGCGGACAGATTTTGAAGATAAGCAATTTAAATGCGTTTACGCTCAGGCATCAATTTCAAACCCGGTGCGTAATAAAATTATAAAGGAAATAAAAAGAATTTTACAGCCGGAAGGTTTTTTGATAGTTGGCGAAATTGTAAAAATAAGAGAAGATATTCCTACTTATGTAAACGATATTTTAACTTCCTCGCAATTAAGCCTGCTCGATTCGGAAGAAATAAAAAGTTACTACGAGCAGCGTAATTTTACTGTAATTGAAGAAATTGAAGAAAAGCGCGGACTTGATGAATATTACGAATTGTGTTCGATAATGATGAAAAACAGCGTTAACCAGATGGACGAGGACGAACTTAAGTACAATAAAAAAATAATAAAAAAAGCCCGCCACGAGACAGACGCATATCTAAAACTTGGTCTCGATAAATTTATAAGTTTCAAAATATTATTGCTGCAGAAAAATGATACCAAATAAAAACGACTTGATTGAACTCGAAATAACCGGGTACGCTTTCGAAGGAAAGGGAATTTCAAAAATTGAGGTTGACGAAAGCGACCACGAACGTAAATTTGTAATTTTCGTGAACGGCTCCTTCCCGGGCGATAAAGTTTTTGCAAGAATTATAAAAGTTAAAAAATCCTATGCCGAAGCCCTTTGCGAAAAAATTCTTGTTCCTTCAGAAATTCGTACTGAAGCAAAGTGCATTCATTTTGGCGTCTGCGGCGGGTGCAAGCAGCAAAATCTGAAATACGAAACACAATTGCAGTTTAAGGATGAGCAGGTAAAAGAGACTTTTGAACACATTGCAGGCGTCACGGATTTCGAGAGAGAAAAAGCAATTGGCGCAGAAGATATTTTTTACTATAGGAACAAGATGGAGTTTTCGTTTGCCGATAAGCGCTGGCTGTTAAAAGAAGATATGGAAAACGAAAATATCGAAAATAAAGATTTTGCGCTCGGTTTGCATATTCCAAGAGTTTTTGATAAAGTTCTGGATATTACAGAATGTTACTTGCAATCCGAACAAAGTGCGGCAATTGTTAACTTTACCCGCGAGTTTTTCAGATCGAGGAATGTTTCAATTTTCAATTCAAAAACCCACACGGGATATTTGCGGAATCTGGTAATTAAAGAATCGCATCACACAAATGATTTGATGATAAATATTGTTACGTCAGAAGAAAACGAGAAACTCATTTCGGAATATTCTGCAGAACTGATTAAACTATTTCCTTCGGTTACGACAGTAATAAATAATATAAATTTGAAAAAGTCGCAGACAGCTTTTGGCGATTACGAAAAAGTTTTTGTTGGCAACGGATTTATTTTTGATAATATCGGAAAGTTTAAATACCGGATAAGCGCGAATTCATTTTTCCAGACAAACACTAAACAGGCTGTTAATCTTTACAAAAAAACTTTAGAATACGCCGGGTTGACAGGAAATGAAGTTGTTTACGACTTGTATTCCGGAGCCGGTACAATTTCAATATTTGTTTCGGAAAAAGCTAAAGAAGTTTATGCTTTTGAAAGCGTTGAAGCTGCTGTTACGGATGCAAATTTTAATGCTGATTTGAATAACATTTCAAATCTGACTTTTATACAAACGGACTTAAATAAATCCTTCCTCCCGATTATTCAAAACGAAAATTTTCCGAACCCGGATGTTATAATTGCCGATCCTCCAAGAAGCGGGATGAACCCTAAAACTGTAACCGACATAATCCAGCTTTCGCCGAAGAAAATTGTTTATGTTAGCTGCAACCCGGCAACCCAAGCCCGCGATGTTGAGCAGCTGGTAAAAAACGGCTATAAATTAATTAAATCCTGCGCAGTTGATATGTTTCCCCACACTTTCCATATTGAAAATGTTGCATTGCTTGAAAGATAATTGTTTCATATTTTTTTAATTTTTTACCATTTATCATATTGATACATTATTTTTACTAAAAGCATTTCTTTTTAACGATATTCTTTGTTTTTTTATGGCATTTATTTTGTGTTAAAAATACAATTTAATTTTTGGAATATTAATGAAGAACAGAATTAATTATTTCGCTTTGTCCGCACTTATTTTTACTATTTTCTTTCTTTTAACCGGAAGTCTTTTTGCCGGAACAAAAGATTCAACAAGCACAGCTACAGTAAAAAACCTTGATAAATATGTTAATATAAAATTCAACAGTCCGTATTCCGGTACAGGAACATATTCTTCCGGTACTTTTAACGGAAAAGTAAACGGCCAAAGTGCAAACTTTTTCTGCATTGATTTAGGTCATACTATAAAATACAATGAAACTTATACAGATGCCGGTGAAACTTCTTCCCAAATCACTTACATTTTAAATAACTACTATCCCTTCAGAACATTTCCTTATAGCGGTTCTTTATCAAAAGTAGAACAGGAAGCAGCTGCAATTCAAGCAGCAATCTGGTATTTTTCAGATAGTCTTGTTATCAGCACAATAGAAACAGCGGCGATAAAAAATCGCGCATTGGCAATTGTTAACGATGCAAACTTAAATTCCGGTGACACGAGAACAATTAAAAGTTTAGTAATCACTCCGCTTAAATCAAAATTTAAAAGTACAGAAGAAGCGCTTTTTAAAGTTGAAGCATACGATCAGTTTAACAATCCTGCAAAAAATATTAATGTAAAATTGTTTGTTAATTCTGGAACCGAATTAAGCACCTACGAAATTTACACCGACTCAACCGGTATAACAGAACCAATAACAGTTATTGCTCATACCGGAAATGAAACAATTATAACAGTTCAGGCTTTTGTGGTAATTCCTCACGGAACAAAATATGTTCACGCACTTAAGGGTGATCAATATCAGAAATTGGTTCTCGCAACTCCGCGTGTCGATTTAAAAGAAGTAAAAGCAAAAATCAGCTGGTTTGAAGACGTTGATTTAAGAGTTTTCAAATCAGTTGATAAAGATATTTGCGAAGACGGCGAAGAAGCTGTTTACACAATCAATGTTCAAAACATAAGTTCAAATCAGGCTACAAATATAAAAGTCGCCGAAGCGCTTGCACCGGGTTTAGTTTTAACCGGCGCTAATGCAACAAACGGAGAATACAATAATGGTATTTGGAAAATTGCTACATTAAATGGAAATCAGTCGGCACAGTTAACAATTCATACAAAAATAAGCAGTAAAGATTTACTTGCAAATTCACGGTCGCTTGGCGTAGCTTCCGATTTTAATCTTTTCGTACTGGAAGATTTAACACAGCCTTCAAGCGATACAGAAGGAAAAGCTGCCATTGGTAGAGACGCAGATTTGGCAAATTATAGTGTTGGCGATAAACTGCCGAACAGTAACGGAACCGAAGATGTTCTTATTGTAGGAAGAAAACTGACTTTCCGCAGCGGCGCAGTTCTTAACGGCAATGTTGTTTACGGAAAATTCATTGATGTTCCCGAACATCTTTTCGGCGTAATTGACGGAACAATCCGTCAGGATTCTGTAATAGATTTTAACGCAGCTTCGGTTGAATTGAGTTCGCTTTCAAAAACTCTTGCAGCTTACGAAGCAAACGGAAATGTTGAACTGATGTGGGGAGGAATTTTCCTTACAGGCAACGATCCGCTTTTTAATGTTTTTGAAGTAAACTGCAGCGATCTTTCAACTGCAAATGATTTTCAGATTGATGTTCCAAACGGAGCGGTTGTAATTGTAAACTTTACCGGCGACTCAGCTTCGTGGGGCGGCGGATTAACCGTGCTCGGCACAGATATTAGCAACGTGCTTTATAACTTTTCGCAAACCGCAAAACTTACTATTAAAGGAATAAATGTAACAGGTTCAATCCTTGCACCTTTCGCTGATGTTAATTTTATTACAGGCGTGCAGAACGGACAAATGATTGCAAAATCAGTTTCCGGCGCAGGACAGTTTAATAATGTTAAATTTTTAGGAAATATTCCTGATCCGGTAATTGTAAATATTGCATCCGTTACAGAACTCGATCAGATTGATCTCGACAAAGAAAATGATTTTTCAATTGCTCCGCTTAAAGTAACTTTTGAAAAAGATGTAATTGAAGACGAAACTAATATTGAATGGAAAGAAACCGGAAGCGTAATTGAAAATGAAATGATATGGACTTTATCTTCAGGAAATAACGGTACTTTTGCCGGAACCTGGGGCGGTAAAGTTTATAAATCGGCAGCAGACGGAAACTGGAATAATTCTTCCGAAGGAATTAATGCAGCATTTATCTGGTCAATAGTTCAATCTGGAAACAGTATTTTTGCCGGAACAGAACACGGTGTTTTTGCATCCTCAGATAGCGGCGCAACATGGCAGTCAGCCGGACTTGATTCGCTCGATACCCGTGCGCTTGCAATATATAATGGATATCTTTACGCAGGAACCTGGGGTTACGGACTTTTCAGAACCTCTCTTGATTCTTTAAATAACTGGAAAATTATTGATCTCGGAACAGCTAATCCTGCAATTCATTCACTCGCGGTTGATCCTTTGCACAATGTCCTTTTAGCAGCAACATTCGGAACCGGACTTTTCAAATCGGAAGACGGCGAAGCGTTTATAAATATTAACATTGGATACGCACACATCTGGACTCTCGGCGTTACTTCAGCCGGAGAAGTTTATGCAGGCACTTACGGCGCCGGACTTTACACCTCACCAGACGGCGGATTAAACTGGCAGAGAATTAACGGACTTTCCGCAAAATATATTTACTCTATTGCTGTAGATAATAACGATAACGTTTTTGCAAGTTCGTGGAATAAGGGAGTATTTGTAAAACTTAATAGCGGCTCAGGATTTATTTCAACTGGTCTTGTAAATGAAAATGTTTCATCTGTTTCGGTTAATTCGGCTACAGGCGAAATTATTTTAGGAACAAGCAGCGGAAAGATCTATACCGGAACAACAAAAGTAACTGATGTAACTTCATCTAACGAATTACCGGTATCTTTTGAACTTTCACAAAACTACCCTAACCCGTTTAATCCCAGTACAACAATTAAATATAGTATCCCCGAAAGTCCCCTCTCGAGAGGGGTGTCCGCAGGACGGGGTGTGTTTGTAACGCTTAAAATTTATGATATGCTTGGACAGGAAGTTGCAACTTTGGTTAACGAACAAAAATCAGCCGGTAAATACGAAGTGAAATTTTATGCTTCTTCAATTGCAACAGGCGTTTACATTTACCGGATTCAAGCAGGTGAGTTTAATGCTTCGAAAAAGTTGATGCTGCTGAAATAATTTTGAATTTTGCCTGTCCCGATTTATCGGGAAATGTTTAATTTTGAATGATTGTTTGCCCGGCAACTGTCGGGCTTTTTGTTTTAAAGAAACTCTGTGTACTCTGTGGTTTAAAGTGGCTTGTGTTTAACCACAGAGTTTCTTAGAGTTTTCCACGGAGTTGCACTGAGTTTTATCAGCTTTTTACAATTTTACCGAGGGCTTCGAGCAGCTGCGGTTTGTCTTCCATTGCAATGCGGGCAACAGCGTAAAAGTCGCTCATCCATTTATCCATTTTGGCAAAGGCTGCATCTTTTTCTTTCGTAGCATCTTCCGATTCTCCCTTTTCTTTAAGATATGCCGCTCTTGCCGTTTTTATCTGTTCAACCAATGTTATTGCAGCTGCAACACTTTCGGGGGTAATTTTAAGCCGTTTCAGTTTCTCAATTAACTCAGATTCTGCATTTAAAGTTGAATAAAAATTTGCAACAGTTTTTTGCCAAGCTACATAAGCCTGAGGGATGCTTCCGGTAAGTTCAAGCTTTTTTAAGGTTACAGGGTCTTCCCTGAAAACGATTTTTGCCTTTTTACGGTCGCGGCTGTACATTTCATCAAGTCTGCCGTAAATGCCTGCATATATTTTATATGCTTCGCCAGCTTCATCTCCTTCAACTTTATTCTTTCTGGATATGCGCAGGGCTTCTTCGTGTAATGCTTTGCCATTTGCAATTTCGGCTGAATCGTAACCGTGTTCTTCCATAAGGGAAGCTATTTCGGGTTGTTTTACCGCGTTTTCGAGAGCTATACCGTTTCGTTCGAGTATCGCGGCTTCGGATGCTTGAGGTCTTGACATTGTGGTTACTCCTTTTATTTATGGTTAGTTAATGGAATAATTCAACAATA